>OGRQ01000554.1_pt1 | contig 43484 bp, 37 predicted proteins | sample 1553521 | NCBI WGS metagenome assembly OGRQ01 (sample SAMEA2580088, study PRJEB22360) | human gut metagenome | biome: human gut; feature: human-associated habitat; material: faeces | place: Denmark | collected 2008/2010
AATTATTTTTTAATAAAGGTAATGCAATAATAAATTTAGTTCCCACGTTCAGGTCACTTTCCGCCCGGATCGTCCCCTTATGTTCTACGATAATTTTCTTCACATAAGCCAATCCTAAACCAAAGCCCTTCACATCGTGCAGATTACCTGTATGTACACGATAGAACTTTTCAAATATCTTTTTCAGGTTCTCCTTCTTGATACCAATACCGTTGTCCTGTATCGAAATCATCAGTTTACCCGACTCATTCCACGTTCTTACTTTCAGTTCCAAATCCTCTTCCGGCTTCTTATATTTCACCGCATTATCCATCAGATTAAAGATTACATTTGTAATATGCATCTCATCCGCAAATATAACAGGATCAGTAGCCTCAAGGTTCGATGTTATCTTACCATTATACCGTTCCACCTTCAATGCAAAAGTGTTGACAACTCCCGTAATCAATTCGTTCGCATCAATCTCTTTCATCTTCAAAGTCGCCTTCTGACGGTCGAACATCGACATCTGAAGCACTTTTTCCACTTGGAAACGCAACCTCTTGGTTTCATCATTAATGACTCCCGATATATGCTGGAACATCTGTGGAGATTTACCTACCGCCGGATCTTTCAACATTTGTGCCGCCAAGGAAATGGTCGATATCGGTGTCTTAAATTCATGTGTCATATTATTGATAAAGTCATTCTTCATCTCCGTCAGCTTCTTCTGCCGGAATACGATATAAATCGTAAAGATAAATGTCACCAACAATACCAGCGTAAATATCAACGACGGAATCATGAAGCTCACCGAATCAAAGAGATAATCCCTTCTCCCCGGAAAATGAACTTTCAAAACACTCGTCTTTGTAGGTGGATCATTCTTAAACAATGCCTGCTGATAAGCCTCATCACTTCCTTTCTCTTCATAGTCCGCACAACGATAAACACTTCGTCCTTCTTTATCAAGCACTTCATAATGGAAAGGCAGATCTATACCATTATTATATAAATTCGCTTGCAAATAACCGTTCAAATCCCCGAACCGAACCCGTTCTCCAATTGATTTGTCACTTGCACGCCTAATCATATCCAAGACCACCTCATCCAGCAAAGCCCGCTGATACATATAGCGATTCTTAATAGCCTCCAACATCGAATTAGAAGTCTGGGGAATCGTATTTCGCCCACGTACCATTACTTTAGGAAGTTCGGACGGTTTGATAGTCATTACTCTCATTTCAAAATCAGAAATAATTTTTCCATCCCGTGACTTCACTTTGAATCGTTGTGTTGACTGAACCACATCATCCTGTCTTAATGAAGAATTATTCTCAGTCAGAGCTTTTCTTTCTGCTTCTGTAATATCTTCAACCAACCAACGCTGGGTTTCAGCATATTCTACATCCTTGGAAACCTGGCTCAAACTATTGCGTACAGCCGAGTCAAACTGTTCCTTCCGGGTTTTCATCATTTCCTCTATATAACTTACCTGCAAATACAGCAGGCTAAGGAAGGAAAGCCCCATTACAATACCTAATATCCAAATTGTTGACTTCTTCATAGCAACAAAATTAACACTCCCTAATTAACACTCCTAACACATTAACTTGATTTAACCGGAACTTTCCGGAAATTAACCGTAAGAGGCTATTTAGGTTGTATTCTGATTACTACAACAATAAAACCCCTTCTTTGGTTTGCAAATTTAATAAAAAATTAAATCTTTTCCTTGCGTTTTTCTATCTTTATTAATCATAGTTAAACAAAAACCGTCGTCTTTTACTTAAAAAAGACGACGGTTTTAACAGTATCAAGAGAATTACTAGTTATTCTTCTGTCTGTTTAGCTTCAAAATCCTTAATCAACTTATCCTGAACATCTGTCGGAACAAGCTCATAACTAGAGAACTTCATAATGAACGAAGCACGGCCGCCGGTCAGCGAACTAAGAGCAGTAGAGTAAGATGACATTTCCTTCAAAGGTACTTTAGCCACTAGCTTTTCAAAACCTTTTTCACTACTCATACCCATAATCATGGCACGACGTCCCTGGAGATCCCCCATTACATCACCCATTTTATCAGACGGCACAAATACTTCTACATCATAAATCGGTTCCAAAATCTTCGGGCCTGCATTTTTGAAGGCTTCGCTGAAAGCATTACGCCCTGCAAGCATGAAGGAAATTTCATTTGAATCTACCGGGTGCATCTTTCCATCGTACACAATAACACGAACGTCACGAGCATACGAACCTGTCAACGGGCCTTGCTCCATACGTGCCATAATACCTTTCAGGATAGCAGGTAAGAAACGGGCATCGATAGAACCACCTACGATACTATTAATAAACACCAGTTTACCACCCCATTCCAACGGCACTTCTTCGGTACCTTTCACATTTATCTTAAATTCCTGTCCGTTAAACTTATATGTATCGGGCACAGGCATACCTTCTTTGTAAGGTTCTACAATGAGATGCACTTCACCGAACTGACCGGCACCACCAGACTGTTTTTTGTGGCGATAATCTGCACGGGCAGCTTTTGTGATCGTTTCACGATACGGAATCTTCGGTTCTTCATATTTCACCTGAAGTTTCTCGTTATTTTCCAGACGCCATTTCAAAGTACGTAGATGGAATTCACCCTGTCCGTGCACCAGCGTTTGCTTCAGTTCTTTTGATTGTTCAATTACCCATGTCGGATCTTCCTCGCGCATGCGGTTCAAGATAGTCATCATCTTTTCCACATCAGCCTCGTTCACAGGTTTGATCGCACGGGAATATTTTGAATTCGGATATTTGATAAAATTAAACTTATAATCGCAGTCCTTCCCGTTCAGGGTATTACCCGTTTTCACGTCTTTCAGTTTCACGGCAGCACCAATATCACCGGCTTGCAGTTCTTCCACTTTCACACGGTTGCCACCGGCTACGACATAAATCTGTGCAATGCGTTCTTTCGAACCGCGGTCCGCATTCAACAAGTCGTCTCCTTCGCGCACTTTACCACTCATTACTTTAAAGTAGGAAACTTCACCGATATGCGGTTCTACACTTGTCTTGAAGAAATAGAGAGATTCCGGACCGTTAACATCCGGAGCCACTTCTTTACCTTCCGTATTCTGTACTTTCGGCATTTCGGAAACAAAAGGAACAACATTTCCCAAAAATTCCATTAAACGACGAACACCCATGTCCTTACCTCCACAGACACAGAATACCGGGAACATACCTCTTGCAACCAATCCTTTACGAATGCCTTCACGCATTTCGTCTTCCGAAAGAGAGTCTTGTTCGAAGAACTTTTCCATTAGCCCTTCATCATTTTCGGCAGCGGCCTCCACCAATGCTTTATGCATTTCCGTAGCCTTTTCCAGTTCTTCGGCAGGAATATCTTCAATCACAGGAGCCCCACCCTCGGGTTTCCACGAATATTTCTTCATCAACAGTACATCAATCAAAGCATTGAAACCAGGACCGGTAGAAATAGGATATTGGATAGGAACAACTTTAGAGCCATAAGCTTCTTTTAATTGTTCCAGGATATTATCATAGTCGCATTTTTCGTTATCAAGCTGGTTGACTAGAAAAATAACAGGTTTATTCAGTTTTTCTGTATATCGGAAATGATTTTGCGTACCGACTTCGACGCCGTATTGGCCATTAAGAAGAATAATTGCTGTGTCGGTCACATTTAATGCAGTTACAGTACTGCCTACAAAGTCGTCCGAGCCCGGACAATCTATAATATTGAGTTTTTTATTGTTCCATTCTACGTGGAGAACGGTGGAGAAAACGGAGTAACCATACTCTTGTTCAACAGGGAAATAATCGCTAACTGTGTTTTTTGCGGCAACAGATCCGCGACGTTTTATAACACCACTCTCGAAAAGCATCGCTTCCACGAGAGTGGTTTTCCCAGAGCCAGAACTTCCCAACAAGGCAATGTTCTTGATTTCATTAGTCTGATATACTTTCATAATATATAAGATTTTAGTAATTACTCAGTATGTTTCTCACATACCATTAATTTAGTGTTGCGCAAATTAGGGATTTATTGGGGGAAAAACAACATTTAGGGCAGTGTTACTAAACAATGTTATGTAGCATATACTTAACATGAACAATTCCGCTTAGTATAAATTTGCTTCCTCAACAGAAACAATTTAATAGTTCATTACCTATTCGGAAATATTCATATACAGCGGTGTTTTGTGTTAAGAGAAAACAATTCTTTGATATATTATCCGATAATAGTCTTACTTTTGCACCTACAAAACTCAAACAGCATAGCTATGGCAGGTATCTATCTTCATATTCCTTTCTGCAAGACCCGTTGCATCTATTGTGATTTTTACTCAACTACCCGTAGTGAACTAATAACACGCTATATACATGCCCTATGCAATGAACTGAAAATGAGGAAAGAATATTTGAAAGAGGAAAAGATAGAAACTGTTTATTTCGGCGGCGGCACTCCTTCCCAATTAGGAGAAGAAGATTTCCAACAAATATTTAAAGCCATACAAAAGCATTACGGACTGGAAGATTGCCGGGAGATTACCCTGGAAGCCAATCCGGACGATTTATCCAAAGAATACCTGCAAATGCTATCGGCTCTTCCCTTCAACCGCATCAGTATGGGAATACAAACTTTCGATGACGCAACTCTCAAATTATTGAAACGCCGCCATAATGCTCGGACTGCCACCGAGGCCGTCCGCAGATGCCGGGAAGCCGGTTATCAAAATATCAGTATCGACCTCATATACGGACTGCCGGGAGAAACCAAGGAACGGTGGGAGAAGGATCTTCGACAAGCTATCAGCCTGAATGTAGAACACATTTCCGCTTATCATCTGATTTATGAAGAAGATACACCTATATATAATATGTTGAAGCAACATCAAATATGTGAAGTAGACGAAGATTCCAGTCTGGAGTTTTTCACGCTACTGATAGAATATCTTCAAAAGGCAGGATACGAACACTACGAAATATCCAACTTCTGTCGTCCCGGCTACTATTCCCGTCACAACACTTCATATTGGAAAGGAATTCCTTATTTAGGATGCGGACCTTCTGCACATTCTTTCAATGGAACAACACGCGAATGGAACATTTCTTCTATCGACCGCTATATAAAAGGTATTGAAGAAGGGCAACGGGTCTTCGAAACCGAGTATCTCGGCCCGACCACCCGTTACAACGAATTTATTATCACCACCATGCGTACCGTATGGGGTACCCCCATAGAAAAGCTAAAACAACTGTTCGGGATTGAGATGTGGGAGTATTGCCGGAAAATGGCAACTCCCTACCTGAAAAGCGGCAAATTGGAAGAATATGAGGGCGCTTTACGCCTGACCCGTGAAGGGATTTTCATTTCCGATAGTATTATGAGCGATTTACTCTGGGTAGACTAAAAAATTAAACTATAAGCCGATGACCGAATCTGAAGTTAGAAAGTTATTACGGCAAATGAAGGAGCAGGATTCGCAAACTGCTTTCCGCGACTTCTACGACATGACTTATGACCGTCTTTTCCGTATTGCCTACTATTACGTAAAGCAAGAGGAATGGTCACAAGAAATCGTACTTGATGTTTTTCTCCGACTCTGGAAACAACGGGACACACTGCTCGATGTAAGAAACATCGAGGATTATTGTTTCATTCTAGTCAAAAACGCTTCACTCAACTATCTGGAGAAGGAATCAAAGTACACCACTGTCCATTCTTCTTGCTTGCCGGAACCGCAGGAACAAAGTTGTTCACCCGAGGAGACATTAATTACCGAAGAATTATTCGCTCTTTACGTCAAGGCGCTTGACCGCTTGCCGGAACGTTGCCGTGAAGTCTTCATCCGTATCCGAGAGGAACATCAAAGTTATGCCCAAGTAGCCGAGGAGCTCGGTATTAGCACCAAAACCGTAGATGCCCAACTTCAGAAAGCTGTCAGCCGGTTGAAGGAAATGATTGCAAGCAGTCAGATAGAAAGTTATTAAGAAGAAAATGGAATACGTTTATATTTAACCTTTATTTGCTAAATACGAATAGGGAAATTCTGGTTACCTCCGGTCTTTATCAACAAATAAACCGAATAGAATATGAAGTATACCGATACAGAATTGGAAACGATACTAAGCAAGCTCATCGCTTCCACACGCTCGCCACGTGGGCGCTTTTCAGCAGTAGCCAGCTATCCGCAGTTGGAAAAGCGACTAAAACCACATATCCGGTGTTTATTCCCGACGCGTATGCGTATATTGGCAGCAGCGGCAGCTGTTATTCTGCTCTGTCTTTCGGTAGGAACAGTATATTTATATATGCAACCGACTTCACTCCAAACAGTATCCACAATGGCCGAAACACGTAATGTCATCCTGCCCGACGGCAGTTCTGTACTGTTGAACCGTCATTCGTCGCTATCCTATCCGAAGCGGTTCAAGTCGGACAACCGGGAAGTACAACTCACCGGAGAAGCCTATTTTGAGGTTAGCAAAGACCAGAAGCACCCGTTTATCGTACAGACCGAGCACATCAACGTACAAGTGTTGGGAACTCACTTCAATGTGGACGCCTATCGTAACAACCCGGAGGTAAAGACTACTTTATTGACAGGTTCGGTAGCAGTCAGCAATAAAAGTAATTCTGTCCGCATGATTTTGAAACCGAATGAAATTGCTATATATAATAAGGTGGGAAATAAACTGACCCGTCAGGTGACGAAAAATGCAAAAGATGAAATTTCCTGGCGAGACGGGGAGTTTATATTCGACAATCTTCCCTTAGGAGAGATCGCCCGCGAACTGTCCAATTCATTCGATACGCCGATTCATATTGCCGACACGTCACTACAAAGCTATCGGATTTCGGCACGATTCCGCAATGGAGAAGACTTGGAAACAATTTTATCTGTACTACATCATGCAGGTTATTTCAACTATTCACAAAATAATAAACAGATTGTCATTACCACTAAACCAGACTTAAAATGAAGATAATTTCCCAAGATTACCTGCCTGTCAGAACATTCATCCTGATAGGCATGGTACTCCTTACCACTACACAGACGTACGCCCAAAATATAAATACACGTCTTTCGTTTACACTGAAAAATGCCACTCTCAAAGAATTCGTCAAATTGATTGAAAATTCAACCGGGTATTCTTTTATCTATGGTGAAGAAGTGGGTATCAGGCACAAAATTACACTGAAAGCAAAAGAGATGCCCTTGCATGAGGTGTTGGACACTGTGTTTAAAGACGAACTTATAAGCTATCAATTCTCCGGACGCTACATCCTACTGAAAGAGAAAAAAGGACAAAAGCCCGTAAGCCGCAAGTTTACTATCAGCGGATATGTCACTGACGGGACGTCTTCCGAGACGTTGATTGGCAGTAACATCATTGAGAGTCATCAATATCAGGGAACCACCACCAATCCTTACGGCTTTTACAGTATCACACTGCCTGAAGGAGAAACCGAACTGCGTTTCTCCTATCTGGGCTATGCTACGGAAACACGCAAATTCACTCTTTCCAAAGATACTCTGCTGAATATCCGTATGCAGGGAAATACGCAACTGGAAGAAGTTATCATTATTTCCGACAAAGCTGAAGCCGGAGCAATAGCCACGCAAATGGGTGCCGTAGAGATTCCAATGGCACAAATAAAAAACACCCCAAGCATATTGGGAGAGGCAGACGTGATGAAAACCATTCAACTTATGCCCGGAGTACAAGCCGGAGTGGACGGTTCCGCCGGATTGTATATACGCGGAGGAAGTCCCGACCAGAACCTTATCCTGCTGGACGGAACACCTGTATATAATGTAGACCATTTGTTCGGCTTTTTCTCCGTCTTTACCCCCGAAGCGGTGAAAAAGGTCACTTTGTTTAAAAGTTCCTTTCCCGCTCGCTTCGGCGGACGACTTTCCTCCGTTATCGATGTACGTACCAACGATGGAGATATGCAGAAATACCACGGTACGTTCAGTATCGGACTGCTAACCAGCAAGATTAACCTGGAAGGGCCTATCATCAAAGGAAAAACATCATTCAATATTTCAGCACGTCGCTCCTATCTGGACTTACTGGCAAAGCCTTTCATGCCGGATGATGAAAAATACAGTTATTACTTTTATGACATGAATGCAAAAATTAATCATAAGTTTTCTGACCGGAGTCGGATGTTCCTAAGTGCTTACCACGGGAAAGACCATTTTGCAGCCGATTATGACGGTAATACCGACTTTAAGGACGGAAGTAATATGGGGTGGGGAAACACGATTGTTTCCGCCCGATGGAACTATATTTTCAATAACCGGTTATTCAGCAATACAACAGTTTCCTATAACAACTATTTATTCGACGTTAACGCATACACCAATAACCAGTATTCTACCGGTGCGGGAGCAATCATTCTCAACCGTTATTCCTCCAATTATCATTCCGGTATTACCGACTGGAGTTACCAGATTGACTTCGATTATAATCCAACGCCTGCCCATCATATAAAATTCGGCACCGGCTATCTTTTCCACCGTTTTCAACCGGACGTAACGACTTCTGTCATCTCAGACAAAACCGATAACAGAATAGACAGGGATACCACTTATCATAATGCAAACAACAGCAGGATTCATGCACACGAAGTTACAGCCTATGCGGAAGATAACTTCAAGATTGGTTCCCGCCTCCGGCTGAATCTAGGCCTGCACCTTTCCCTGTTTCACGTACAAGATCAGAATTATCTCTCCTTACAGCCACGCATTTCGGCACGTTATCAACTTAATAAGGATATTACTATCAAAGCATCTTATACAAAAATGAACCAATATGTGCATTTGTTGTCGTCCATGCCTATCGCCATGCCCACGGATTTATGGGTCCCTGTCACAAAAAAAATAAAGCCGATGCGTTCTCACCAATATGCTTTAGGCGGATATTACACAGGTATAAACGGTTGGGAGTTCTCGGTAGAAGGTTACTACAAAGATATGCGCAATGTACTCGAATACAAAGACGGTGTCAGTTTCTTCGGTTCTTCCTCCGGCTGGGAAAATAAGGTAGAAATGGGAAAAGGACGATCGGCAGGAATTGAGTTTATGGCACAAAAGACAGCAGGAAAGACAACCGGATGGCTGTCATACACTCTTTCAAAAAGCGACCGTAAGTTTACGAAAGGAGGCATAAACAACGGTGAGTGGTTTCCATATAAATATGACCGCCGACATAGCATTAACCTCACTATTAATCATAAGTTCAGCGACCGTATTGATATTGGAGCCTCTTGGGTATTCTACACGGGAGGCACCAGTACCATTCCGGAAGAGAAGACTACTGTTATCCGCCCTCACAATGGTGCAAACAACGGTTTTCTATGGTATGGAACCTACGATAATACCAATAGTTCACCTACTATCGGAGATGTGTCTTACATAGAACATCGTAACAACTTCCGCCTCCCTGCAAGCCACCGCCTCAACTTGGGAGTGAACTTCAATAAAAAGACCAAACACGGTATGCGAACCTGGAATATCAGTCTATACAATGCATACAACGCCATGAATCCGGCATGGGTATACCGAGGCCACAACAAACAAGGACTAAGCGTTATCAAGAAATACACCTTACTTCCACTGATTCCTTCTTTTACTTATACTTATAAATTTTGAATATGAAAACTATTTTTTACCTATCTATACTGTTCGTTACAGTCACAATGATGTCGTCCTGCGAGAATGAGTTACCCTTCAACATCAACAATAATCCGCCCAAACTAGTGATGAATGCTTTGATTAATGCGGAGAGCACGGATAATCTTCTTTTCCTCAACTTCACAAGTAAAGAAAATAGTACTCATGTACAAAATGTAACCGTAGAGGTACGTATCAACGGCGAACTAAAAGAGAGCCTTCGCCCTCTCCCACCCGAGACGGAAGGTAATCCACAATGCAGATTCGGCATTACTTCCCGATTTACCCCCGGAGACGCAGTGCGCATTGACGCTATTACCGACGACGGACAATATCATGCATGGACGGAAATCAACGTTCCCCAACGCCCTTTCGAAATAGAAAATGTCGATACTGTCACCGTTCCGCTTGCACAAAGCGGATATACCACAGAATATCTGCGCTATCGGATTACGATCAACGACCGTCCCAATGAAACAAACTATTACCGTATCGTGATAGATAAGCAGACTACACTTTGGGGATATAACCACGAAGAAGGAGGAGGAGACGATTACATCTATTGGACAAAACACAGTTATAACTTCATTGGCCGCGAGGATGTCGTTCTTACAGACGGACAACCCACCACCGGTGATGATGAAGATAACGGACTATTCGATACAGCTAAAAATATTTATGGTGTATTCGACGACACCCGGTTCAGAAACACTTCCTACACTATGACAGTTTACAACAATACTAAAATCGAAACAGGTAGCGATTCCGGATATTTTTCAGGAATGGACGTCATTATCCGCTTGATGAGTATCACAGAAACGGAATATTACTACCTGAAAGCACTCAATTTAGTAGACTCCGACGCTTACGATGAAACAATCAACGAACCGATCAAATATCCCAGCAATGTGCACGGAGGTACAGGAATGGTAGGAATCAGCACGGAAGTTACTCAGACGATTCATATTATAAGTAGCTCTCACTCAAAAGGTAACCTTGCTCCACCAGTCCACGTTTATCAGTAAGCTCCAGCAATACGCCCTCACGAATCAGAGTGAGCCGGTTAACAACTTCCAGCACTTTTCCGTAATTATGATCGCTGATCACAATCCCTTTATTTACCGAATGCTTTTTTATCAGCTCTATCAGTTTATCCGCCAAATGAAAAGATAAATAATCAAACGGCTCATCCAACAATACGAATTTAGTGTCGCCAAGCAACAGTAACTTGGCTTCCAGATATCTCCGTTCACCTCCGGAAAGCTGTGAGACACGTCGGTCCATACACGATTGTGCCACTTCATCATCTTTATAAAAATCAGACACGACATCCGTATCCAAATAATAACGTACCAATTGTTTCATTTTTTGATGTTTAGGCAGATAACCTTGCTGCGGCAAGAAAGCAATCGTTCCGGAATGTCGGTAAGGAGCCGGAAGAATTTTGCATCCATCCAAGCGGATAAACTTCCTGTCGGCTTTCATTGTACCGAATATAATTTGCATAAGTACGGATTTCCCCGTGCCATTTCTGCCGAACAATCCGATGACGTCTCCCGTATTGATTCTCAGGTAGACATCCGACAGTAGTTGCCGGGTACCGAAGTTCTTGATAACACTATCTATTTCAAGCAAATGATGCATAATTTCATAATCCAGAGAATGAACCAATAAACAGCAAATACGGAAATTATCAAATTCCGCTTCGGAATACCGGAATTATAATAAAAATAGTAGGCTTCCTTTTCAAGAATTTCCTTGTAAAGCAAACTTGCAACAATACCCAATCCCCCTAACATATAAGGAAAAGGTTCAAAAAATATACTCCAATCCCACTTTACTATAAGAAGACTGGCCAACACGGAGAAAGGTACATTGATTTTCAACGTACTGAAGAAAAACAAATAATATAGTTTTATCCTCCGCATTTATCTTGTATTGATTTGCTGCCAAATATATTAATAAAATAGGGAATCTTACTACAATCGGTCCTCCTATTTCAGCTTTTACCTTAAATTCTCCAACAACTCCTTCATCCGAAAGAAAGTTCCCGACAGTTTTAATTAGGAGCAAAGCACTTTTTCAACTATCTTTGCAACCAAAAACGAGTACAGACTATGTTTATCATCATTGGAATTATGCTGACGGGGATGCTGTTTGGTTATCTATTACGTAGCAAACGTCTCACGTGGATACATAAAATAATCACTTTCCTTATATGGGTACTGCTATTTCTGCTAGGTATTGATGTAGGTGGCAATGATATTATTGTCAAAGGATTGCATACATTAGGACTCGAAGCACTTATTATTACGCTGGCAGCGGTTATCGGCAGCACATTATTCGCCTGGGGGCTCTGGTACTTATTGTATATAAGGAATAGAGGAAAGGAGACGAAAGCATGAAAGGCAGCCTGATTATCGTCTCATTCTTTATCGTGGGTACCCTGTGCGGATTCTTTCATCTGATTCCTTACGACTTTACTGACAGTAAACTTAGTTATTATGCTCTCTGCGGTTTGATGTTCTGTGTAGGTACCAGCATCGGAAATGATCCGAACACCCTGAAAAGTTTCCGCTCACTGAATCCCCGTCTCATGTTCCTGCCTATCATGACAATACTGGGTACACTGGCAGGGTGTGCCGTAGCAGGATTCTTCATGAGTCAACGTTCATCATCAGAATGTATGGCAATAGGAGCAGGATTCGGCTATTATTCGCTTTCCAGTATATTCATCACCGAATACAAAGGACCGGAATTGGGGACTATTGCATTGCTCTCCAATATCATGCGTGAAATTACAGCCTTACTCGGAGCGCCTTTACTAGTGAAATATTTCGGAAAACTAGCCCCTATTTCTGTTGGTGGAGCTACAACTATGGATACTACGCTTCCAATCATCACCCGATGTTCCGGAAAAGAATTTGTCATTATTTCTATCTTTCATGGTTTTGTGGTAGACTTCAGCGTTCCTTTCCTGGTCACATTCTTTTGTTCAATTTCATTCTAATAAAAATAGATAGCACGTTTATTCTTTTTATTATAGTCTCTTATGTAATTCTTTTGTATATTTAGCACATCAAACAATAAAAACGAATTTATTATGAATTCCCCAAGTTTATCACGACAATTTTGTTCTGTTGCTTCCTCACGACAAACATCTAGGAATATCCCTATTTAACAGTCACCATTGTAGCTCCAAAGCCATATTCTTGGAAAGAGGCATCCTGATAGCGACAATTACTGTATTTCCGTTTTAGTTCGTCAATGATAGCTTTCCGAAGTACTCCGTCCCCTTTTCCGTGAATAAAAACAATCTTTTGTTCACGCTTGTTCTTATAGGTTTCCATTACCTCCCGAAACTTATCCAATTGATAGTTTAAGATCTCACTATTACCCATACCTTGTGTGTCATCCAGCAATGAATCAATGTGAAGATCTATTTCGATAATTCCATTCTTACTCCCATGACCGGATTTCACGATCGGCTGCGATTTAGGTTTATCAACAGATTTCTTCTGTAATAAAGCAACTTGGATCTCCTCTGCGGAAACATAGACTTGCTTGGCCGGCATATCATCTTTCACAATATCATAAATTAAAGCTGGTTCTTCAAAGAAGTCAGAATCACCGAACGTATGAAGTTTATAGAACTTCACCGTATCAATACGTATTTCTACACTAACGGCAGGTTTGATAGCAGCCGTTTTACCATCCTTGAAAGCTACCAGTTGCACAGCTACCCGTTCCATATCATTCAGTACATCTTTTGTAAACTCCTCCAGCAACAGTTTTGTATTAGGTTCCACCAATCCGTGCGAACGAGTTTTCCATGCCTTTCCTTCTGCGCTCAAGTAAGTATAATACAGATAATAATTGCTATCATTCACCAAATAAGCCTCGAAAGGAGTAGTCATCATTGCTTTCGCATCTTCGGGCACATAAGCCAGAAAAACATTCAGTGTATCTCCACCACGTACTTCCGGTTGACGCTGAATGACAGGCATTTCCGGTTTTACGAGCTTGACAGGTCCTTCCGTTTTCGGAGTCGATGAACCAGGTTTTCGTTTCATGTTATAGTCATCCGTTTCTATCACTACGCACTCACGTATCGGCATCGGAATGTCAAAGCCGTCCGCATCTTCTACCAAAACAAAATCTTTTCCCTGGAATCCGGTTACGATTCCGCCACCTACTTCACTAAGGAAGCGTACTTTATCTCCTATTTTCATTGTTGCATATTCAATTTAAGTCCAAACTAAAAAATGAGTAACAAAGATAGAGATTTCTATTCAATTAAACCGGGATTTGATTCTAAAAACAAGGAACTCGCCCTTATTCGTCTTTTTTCAGTAACTTTTGCAAGAAAAGATAACTCGCTTAGAATAAATCGGTTGGTCGGATTGCTTGAAAATTGGGTAACGAGATAGCAACCGTTCGTATTTCTGAGTTCTTCATTGTTATGCTTCAATGTGATAACTCTGATGTCACAAAGGTACAAAAAGAATTAGATATAGAGGAATTCATATTTATATTTTTCACTATTGGTTCAATTTTATGTACTTTTGCACAACGATAATCTTGAATATGAATTTCTCAATTATGCGACAATGAAATACGAGCATATTATATTTGACATTGACGGCACATTGCTTGACACCGAATTTGCAGTACTACATAGTTTGCAAGATATTGTAATGCAGCATTTGAATAGGTGCATTCCAATCGGCGAACTGACTTTTGCATTGGGGATACCTGGAGAAGTGACGTTGGCAAATTTGGGTATTAAAGATATCAAAGAGGCTAATAAATGTTGGAATGACAAGATGGTAAAGTATCAGCACCATATTCGCCTTTTTGACGGAGTACGCAATATGTTGGATGCGTTGCACAATAAAGGATACAGATTAGGCGTTATAACATCGAAAACAAAAGAAGAGTATAAAACTGATTTTATACCTCATGGAGTAGGTTATTATTTTGATTCTGTAATATGTGTTGATGACTCGGCAAAGCCTAAACCCAACCCAGACCCACTGTTCACTTATCTTAAACGGAATAGAGTGTTGGCAAAAGACGTAATCTATATCGGAGATACTCAGTATGATAGCATGTGTGCCCATTCGGCAGGAGTAGATTTCGGACTTGCATTATGGGGATGCCATAACTCCAATAATATAGAATGTGAATATCAATTTGAATCTCCCGATAAAATAGTAATGGAATATGGAAAACAATGATACGAAGTGGAAAGTGCTTGACCGTGAATATATCATCAAACGCCCTTGGCTTACGGCAAGAAGAGATAAAGTAGAACTTCCCGATGGACGTATTATAGAAGAATATTATGTTCTTGAATACCCTGATTGGGTTAATGTGATTGCTATAACCAAAGACGGACAATTTATTATTGAAAGGCAATATCGTCATGGTTTGGGTGTTAACAGCATAGAATTACCTTGCGGTGTTATGGAAAAGGGAGAAACCCCTTTGGAAGCTGCACAACGCGAGTTGCTCGAAGAGACAGGCTACGGGAATGGCAAATGGAGTAAATTGATGACAATTGCTCCCAATCCTGGGTCTATGAGTAATTTGACACATTGTTTTCTTGCTGTTGGCGTTGAAAAAATATCAGAACAATCATTGGATGCAACCGAAGAACTAACGGTACATTTGATGGGCGAAGATGAAATTAAATCGTTATTGGAAAATGACCAAATATACCAAGCGTTGATGGTTGCTCCACTTTACAAATATTTTAGTGATAAGAAATAGATAAAAGGACTAAGTCGTAATAATAAGCACTCTACGGGCGAATTATTACGACTTTGGGGTATGTTTTATAGTTTCAGCCCTCGATTATGGCTTCTTCTGCTTGTCGGTAGTCCCAACGCTTCCATAAACTCATCTTTCTTGCGCCTGAACCACGAATGGCGTGAAACGCCATCGATATTGAGGTCGAAATGTCCCTCTCTATCTTGTTTGAGGGAGCAAATAGCACCGTTAGCCGAAAAGGACTGGTTATGTTCCGATGAGTAGAGTTTACCTGTAACAGAGACCTCTTTGAATGTGCATAATTTCCGTATAAGGTCGTCTGTAAATCCCATCTTTTCACTGAGGTATTTAATCATCGGCATCAGTTTCTCCACATAGGGGAAGTAACGCAGAATATTGTCGATGTATTCCGTCTGCTTGCGATTCTCCTCTTCGTATGACTTCTTAACCTCCTGCATCTGCTTTTGATGCTCCACCTGCATTTGCTTGATATTGGATTGCAGTTGCTCGATGGTCTCGTTTTGGATTGCGATTTCATCTCTCAAATCCTCATTCTTGCGTTCCAATGATTTCATTTTACCGCTACCGAAAAGAGAACTCACACCGCTTGCAAGGGCTGTGGCAGCATCGGTCGCCACACTTTTGAGTTTGTCGGTGCGTATCTCCGACTTCACCTGTTTGAGTTCTTGCTCGGCTTCGATTTTCTCCTCTTTCAGTCGCTTGGATTCCAATTCAAGAGCATCGTTCATCTTCTTTAACTCCCGATAATATTGCGTGGTGGTAGTGTGCCGAGCTTCGGATCCACGAACGCCACGCTTCAAACCGTACTTCGCCATTACCTTTGCATAGCCATCGTGGTATGCAATGAGCGTTTGACGGTTGAACAAATCATCGGCACACAAACGGACTGCATTTGATTTCTTGCGATATTTGCGTTTACCATTGGCTTGCTCTTTCTTGGCTTTACGGCGTTCTCCCGTTACGATAGGAACAACCGCAGCGTGGATATGCGGTGTCTTCTCGTCCATATGCAGATGAGCCGAAACAACATTATCCCTGCCGAATGTATCATACAGGTATCTTATGCTGTCTTGACACCATTCACCGAGTTTGCCATTTCTGTAAATAGCCATCATATCCTCGTGCGTTCCCGACATTACGATACGGACAACCCTCACTTGGTCGTTAGTTATTTTACGCTTGATACCTGCTGTTTTCAGTCGGTAGGCGATTGCTTCGTCCCTGCCATTCACTCCATCGGGATATGTAACCAACGCCATATTAAGATGCGTTCTTGTCGGGTCGGCATTATGCGGTATTATCTTTCTCTCTATGTGGTCGGATTGTGTGGTATCCGATGTGCCTTTTGCTTTCTTTACATCAAATGTGAAGTTTCCCATATTGCTTGGATTTAGTGGTTAGACTTGATTGATTTTGGGTTGCTATTTGCATCGGCTCGCAGGGTTTCCAAAGGGCTTTCCCTTTGGCTCGATAGGGAGTTTTTAGCGTTACGATAGTAATGCGTTAAGAAAACGCCCTATTGAGCTATGGCATTTCTCGAAATACCTTTGGGAAAGCAAGCGTGCCGATTATAGCCCCAATCCCTTTTTTTTCTTTGGGGGTGGATTATGCATCCGCCTTGCGGATTGGACTTGCGACTTTTTCTCTGCCTGTTTTGCTTGGTTTATGTGGCACAAGTAGTCGTTCAAATCCTTGTGTCCTGCATAGTGGTGCGACATATCTTGAATCCTGTTTCCAAACATCTTTTTCAGATTCTCATAGGCTCTTTGCCCTGCTTGGTCGTTATCAAGAAAACTACCTATTCGCGTGTATGGGCGTAGAAGTTGCTCGGCTTTTGAGAGGTTTGTAACGGAGTTCAGCACCATATAATCTTGTTCGCCTGTGCGTGGCTCTTCGGGATTATTGTTCACTCGGATTGTAAGGAACGAGAGGTAATCCATAAAGCCCTCGAAGAGGTAGCACGCATCTCGCTGCTCTCCTTGCTGTCGGATATGGGTAATATCCTTTGGAGCAAGACACCCTTTGAAGTAGCGGTTACGGAGTTCATAGCCACCAGAGATATTCGGGAAGCCGATAGCGAAATATGGTTTGCCGTTATGCTCAAATCGCAACTCCTTACACTCTCTTTTGGCGAGTTCGATGTTTATTCCTCGTCCTCGCAGATAGTCGATGAGGGCTGGAGAAGATAATTCGCCAACTTGTACGCCTTGAAAGCTGCTGTTATGTGCTTTCTGCTCACCAAAAGAAAAGGATGCAGGGCGTATGTAGGGAGTTCGCTCCGCTATGCGTTCCAACAGATATGCTACATTCTCACTATGGTAGAGTTCCGCTGCCAATGCGATGATATTGCCACCCTTGCCTATACCGAAGTCATACCATTGATTTAACTCTGTATTTACCTTGAACGAAGCATCGGTTTCGTTTCTCAGCGGCGATTTATACCATAGGCTTTTGCCCTGTTGCTTTACGGGAGTATATCCCAAACTTTGCAGATAGTCTGCTAACTTGATTTGTTTAGCGTCTTGGATTGTCATATTGCATACGGTTTTAATGTTGATGAAAATTTGTTGATTTGATGAATCGTTGATGTAATATGCTTATATACAGACCTGTAAATACTCAACATCTTCTCAACAAACCACTCACCAAAAGAGAAATCTACAAATGGCTGTGTGCTGTATCTCAACTTCCCTTTTGGCTTGTTGAGATTTTGTTGAGGGCGTATATTGTTTATTATCAGCGTGTTTATACTCATGTTCAACAATTCAACAGAAAAATAATAGTGTTACAAGGATTCGAGTTGTTCCCTTGTGATGGTGTAGAAGCGTCCCACTCTCCTTATCGGCTCATAGTGGCAACTTTGGTTGTAGTTGCCTTGATAGGTAGTGTAGGTAAGCCCGTTGGGAGCAGGTGTCAATTTCCAACACTCTTGCACCACTTTACGCACTTGATGTTTCTCTACCTTTACCTGCGAGTGCATCAACAGCACAATAAGGTCGTTAAGGCAGAATGAAACGCTATCCACATTCATAGTCACCATTATGTCGAGCAGCAGCTCCGACATTTCAATCTCCAATCGGTTGCGGTTGCTTCGGATAATCCTCTGCAATGCTTCTGTATGCAGCAACGAGGGGTTGAACCACATTCGGTTCTCCCTCTCGGTAGATAATTTTCGATTGGCTAAGAAATGGAGAAAGGCGGGTATCTCCGCTTTCAAGCGTTGCAGGAAATTGGTATCATCGGACTGCAAGCGGTTTATCTTGCGTACCCAATAGCGTGTTTCCCCTGCATCGATGATTACGGGCAGATACTCGTTGTTGGAGCATAGCACGAATTTGGCGAAGAATGCTATTTCATCACGGTCTTTGCCTTTGGCTTCCACCTTGTAGGATAGTGTGGTACTAAGATTCTTCAATCGTTCGCTGTCCTCCCTGCGGTTGAGCAATACCTCATCAACCACAATAAGGAGTTTGCCGGCCCAATCGGAATTGAATTGACTGCGGAAATCCTCGTTGGTGTTGAATGTTACATTGTTCTGGAAGAGGGCTTTCAGAAAATTGAGGAATGTGCTCTTACCTGTGTTTCGTTCCTCCGATACCAATAACAGGATTGGCAACTTCTGAACGGGTTGCAGGTAGAGCAGTTGCAGATAGTCCATTCCCAACTCGTATTGCTCACCGAAAATATGCTCCACTAATGAACGGATAGAGGGGAAATCACCCTCTTGTGGTCGGTGGTCTATCGGCTCATAGAGGTTAAGGAACTTGCCGATTACAGGGCGATAGCCGATGTGTTCGGGTACGGTACAGAATCCGTCATACTTGGGAACGCTGCCGATGTAGTCCTTGCCATAATCTTGGCGGAGCGTTTCATTGTTCCAGGGAATACGCTTCTTTACATATCCACCGCTCAGTCTCGGCTGCTCCACAATCTTGTAGAGCGTTGTTCCCACTCGAATAAATTCTTCTTTTGCCATACCACCATCTGATGGCGGTTTATGGCTTGTTTTTACTTTGTTAGCTTCCATATTTTCTTTGATTTGAAATGAAAAAATGTCAGCTACAAAAATATAAGTGATTGACGGATAAGTTGCTACGCAAATCATGGCAGAATAGCGAATAAAGTACTATGGGGATAGGAATTTGAGGGGTGCATAAACAAAACAAGCCCGAAAACAGGTCGAAAACCTATCTTCGGGCTTGCCTTGACAGACTAATCAGCCGATATGCAGACCTACCGACTTATCAGCTTACCGATATACTGATGCTACGACATACCTATTGGAGAGTTGGCAATCGAAAAGAGATAACATACTTTCTCTTTTCGTCCGCATATCCTCTTTAAGACCTCACCCCGTATCTTCTCTGCACTGTATGAGTGGATACGGAAAGCGAGGGCGACAATCATATCCATATTGTAGAGGGTTGCCCAATAGGTATATGGCATCACCTCGCAATGTTGCGTATGTTCCGCTATCACTCCGCTTTTGTGTATGGCTCGGATTGCAGCCTTTAGTGTGGGTGCTGTCACATCGAACAGCACCACAAGTTCCGCAAACGACATCCATACATTGCCACTTGGGATATTCACTCTACCGCTTTCGCTGATTGTTATTATTGTTCGTTCCATACCTTATGCCATTGTAGTGTTACCGAATGATTGATTAAGTTGGTTGCCGAACATCGTCAAATCCTTGTCGATTTTCTCGGTGGTAATCTTCGCATATAGCTGTGTTGTAACGATGTTCGTATGTCCCAAAACTCTACTTACACTCTCGATTGGCATACCTTTACTGAGGGCAAGGGTCGCAAATCCATGTCTTGAGCAATGGAATGAAATATCCTTGTCGATTCCACACTCTTTTATCATCTTTTTCAATGGTTTACAGATACTCCAATAGTTCAAATTGGGGAATACGAGTTTGTTCTCTTGGAATGGCTCGTATCGCTTGATAATCTGTAACGGAATATCCAACAACTTAACTTGGAACGGTATTTTGGTTTTGTGTCGCTTGGATAATATCCATTTCTCACCGTTTATTTCTACAATATCATCGGTGGTAAGTTCCTTAATATCCACGAATGACAAGGCTGTAAAACTTGCAAACACAAACAGGTCTCGGATATATGCCAACTTGCTATCCGTAAAATCGTGTGTCATCACCGCTTTTAATTCATCTTCGGTCAGAAACTCCCTCTCCTTAACATTGGGGCTTATGTGAAATTGAGCAAATGGGTTTCTCGGCATCAATCCGTTGTAGTGGGCACGCATAACAACCCCTTTGAGCCACATACAATTTGCCCAGATACTGCCATTCTGCAAACCTCTGTCTGTTGCGAGGAATACCGCAAACTCCTTGATAAAGTCGGGAGTCAGCTCAATCATAGACATATCGTTACGCTTGTAATTCGCCTTGATGAATGCTGCAACATGGTTTCTTGCCCGTACTCTTGACATATAAGTTGCTATCACTCGGTCTGTACCTACACGCTTCTTGAATGTAGCATTATCCTTATCAAATGCGCCGAGCAGTGTTTCATATTCTGTTCCGATGCCTTGATAGGCATTGCGTACCATTTCGGCAGTTACATAGGCTTCTCTATCCGACAGGCGTTGATAGTGCTTGATGATTTGAGCCTTGATATTATCCAAAGCAAGATTGATTTCTCTTGCTTCCTTGCTCTTACCTTTGGCTCGGTTGCCTTTTACATCCCAAAGCTCTTTTGCAATGGTACGCTTACAACTGAATTGGGCTACTGAGCCGTTGATTGTCACTCGTCCCATGATGGGAACAATACCGTTTTTCTCCTTGCTTGCGTTCACGTAGAACAGCACCTTAAATGTACTTCGCATAATCCAATCTTTTTTGGTTACAAAATTAGTTGTCAGTGAGTTATACATTGATACGCAATATGATGCAGAACTATGAAACGTGACGACACAAAGAAAAATCTTACTCGTTTTCGGGTAACGATTAGGCAACCGTTCTATTTCATTGCCTTGCGTTTCTTTGCTAAATTGCCATTTCCCGTATTTCCGAGATTTTCAGCGTAATGCGTTTATTATCAGTGCAAGATGCACTATTATTCCGATTTCGGTTGATTATTCCAGCATTTTTATTGTAACTTTGCCCAACGAAATACCCAACATATTATTTAAGATTTCCTATTAACGACGAGAACCGATGAAAGAACTTATTAAAGTAATTGCCTTTGATGCAGATGACACCCTGTGGAGTAACGAACCTTTTTTCCAGGATATAGAAAAACAATACACAGACCTGTTAAAGTCCTACGGAACTCCCGAAGATATTTCGGCCGCTTTATTTCAAACAGAAATGAACAACCTGAAATGTCTCGGATATGGCGCCAAAGCTTTTACCATTTCTATGGTCGAGACGGCTTTGCGAGTTAGCGGACGAAAGATTTCAGCCACAGATATCCAACATATTATTGAGTTAGGAAAATCATTATTAAAAATGCCTATCGAACTGTTGCCGGGAGTCAAAGAAACCCTGAAAACACTAAAAAAAACAGGAAAGTACAAACTGGTGGTTGCTACTAAAGGCGACCTGCTCGATCAGGAAAATAAACTGGAACGTTCCGGCTTAGCTCCCTATTTCGATCACATCGAAGTTATGTCCGATAAAACAGAGAAAGAATATCAGCGAATGTTGAACATACTGCAAATTACCCCTTCGGAACTTGTCATGGTTGGCAATTCCCTGAAATCAGATATTCAACCTGTCCTATCTTTAGGAGGATACGGAGTACATATTCCTTTCGAAGTAATGTGGAAGCATGAAGTGGTAGATAGCTTTACACACGTTCACCTTAAACAAGTAAGAAGATTCGATGAATTGCTATCTCTGTTTTAAAAAAATCCGGTTATTCTAAATAAATGGAGAAAAGATTATTGCCAAAACCGCATATACTTATCTTTTTCCTGATTCAGTACAGTTTCATCTACACAATCATTCGACCTGAACCATGAACACTCTATTGATGCGCTTCCTTTTTTAGCAGATTTACTCCAATTTCCTATCACTTGTCCCTCATGAAGAATAACCGGATAAAACAATCCATTATTGGTAAATGCCTTGGGATAATGCTCTTTCGGCAAAACATCCGTCCGGTCTTTATATCCTAACAGATATTCATCGTATGAAGGAAGAAGATGCAAACGACCGGACACTTTACCGCGAGTCCGGCAAGCCTCATGGACATACCATGTTTGTCCATTCCATTGCTCTGCCGTCAATTCTGATTCTATTAAATAGATAGCCTGTTTAGCCTCCGATACAGGCAGTCCGGACCACCATATAAAATCTTGCAACACTGCCGGAGCATGACTACGAAAATAACTCCTGGCCAAACGTGCCAGTGCTTCATCTTTTGTAATCTCCGGCACAGGCGGCACTCGTTCTTCCAAAAGAGCATAGGTATATTTTCCACCTTTATCTTCTCCGCTACAAACAATGCCTTCCTGCTCAGCACGTACCATAAACCGGGTCATACGATGATTATCAGCCTCAACCAAAATCCCCGAACAACAAAAGTGCTCAGCAATTTCTTGTTTGGTCAGGCTTTTGTTTCCGCAAAGAATCTTCTCCAGCAGATTATAACTTTTTGCATAAAGTTCATCAGTTATTTCCAAATCATACCCTTTGGCAAAAGAGTCATTAGCCGACTTGATGCGCCGGGCAGACAACTTCAGCATCCAACGAATATCCTCTGCCGCTACAAGATGCCATGTCGGACGCATTACATGAGTCCGCAAGATTTCACCTTTTCGCAACGCTTCCTCTACGGTCTGAATCGTTGCTGACTTCAAACGCGTTCCCATTGCCCACTTTACCATAGAATAATTCTGTGCCTGCATAGCTCCCAACCAAGACACAAGCTCTTTCGGTTGGCAGAAAAGCGGATTCAACAACTGCTGATTCTGTAAACGGATATTCGGTATTTTCATTTAGATAACTTTTATTGCACAAATATAAAACTTCCTCGCTACAAACCAAGACAAACAACAGAATATTGAACTTTCAGAAAGAAGAATCAAAGAAAATGACTATTTTTGTCACCTCAAACCAAAGAAGACAGAAATGATGCTCTATAAACTCATCCCTCCTCCATCGGTAAAAGCAACGATCCAGTTGCCTGCCTCCAAAAGTATCAGCAATCGTGCATTAATTATCAATGCGCTGGGTAAAGGTATTTATTCACCGGAAAATTTGTCTGATTGTGACGATACACAGGTGATGATAAAAGCTCTCACCGAAGGGCAAGAGACGATTGACATCATGGCTGCCGGAACTGCTATGCGCTTCCTTACCGCCTATCTGAGTGTGACTCCGGGAGAACGGGTTATTACAGGAACGGCACGTATGCAGCAACGTCCGATACAGATATTGGTCAATGCACTGCGTGAGTTGGGAGCAGAAATAGAGTACGTCCATAAGGAAGGATACCCTCCTCTCCGTATTAAAGGTTCAGTACTGAAAGGGAATGAAATTACCCTGAAAGGCAATGTCAGTTCCCAATACATTTCAGCATTGCTGATGATAGGTCCGACACTCAAAGACGGACTAACCTTGCATTTGAGCGGAGAAATTATTTCCCGTCCTTATATAAACCTGACACTGCAACTGATGCAGGATTTCGGAGCCAGAGCCGTATGGACTTCCCCCAACAGTATTTCCGTAGCCCCACAATCCTACAAAAGCGTTCCTTTCAAAGTAGAGAGCGACTGGAGTGCAGCTTCCTATTGGTATCAGATTGCCACATTATCTCCAGAAGCGGAAATTGAACTAGTAGGACTGTTTCACAATAGTTATCAGGGAGACAGCCGGGGAGCAGAGGTTTTCTCACGCTTGGGAATAACAACGGAGTTTACCCCGCAAGGCGTAAAACTAAAAAAGACAGGTAAAGCACCGGAAAAACTGGAAGAAGATTTCGTTGATATTCCGGACTTGGCGCAAACATTTGTCGTTACGTGTGCTCTGTTGAACATTCCTTTCCGTTTCACAGGACTGCAAAGTCTGAAAATAAAAGAAACTGACCGCATTGCCGCCCTGAGAACCGAACTTAAAAAGTTGGGATACGTTATAGAGGAAGAGAATGACAGTATATTGATGTGGAACGGTGAACGCTGTGAACCGGAAGAAACTCCAGTGATTACAACCTATGAAGATCACCGAATGGCGATGGCGTTTGCACCAGCCGTAATCTGTCACCCCAATATGCTAATTGCCGACCCGCAAGTCGTTACCAAATCATATCCCGGATACTGGGAAGACTTAAAGCAAGCCGGGTTTCAGGTTATAAACAGAGACTAGCTGCCCGGTACAGTGGAGGATTTCAATAAAGCATCAAAAGCCTATTAAATCAATTATATGGAAGGGGTACGCCAAAAAATGTAACTCCCCAATATAAAATAACAGAAATCAACAATTAATAAGAAAATAACCAAGTACTATAAGAACTTTCCGAAATACATTTAAGTCAATCAGAGAACTTTTTTTCATAAGTACATCAATTATAGGTTTATAAATCAGAAATATAGCGTCAAAATCATGAACTATCTTCACGTCTCGCTGATATAAAAAACTCCCACTTCTGGTATAAGGTTTCCATAACATTACTTCGCAAATATAAGTACATTTTTTATAAAATCAAGCAGTAATACTAAAAAAAATAATAAAAGACTGTTTTAACAGAGTAAAGATTAGCATATATGAAAAAGATTTCCCCCTAAAAAGTATATTATAAGAGGCATATAAATTAACAACAAATGCCTTAGTTCTTATAGGACTTGGTATTTCCAGTAGCCTATTCTATCCGAACAATGCGCTTGCAGACTCTTACCTCACAAGTAAGAATGAAGTAACAACGACTGTCCAACAGACCAAAAAGATTACAGGTAATGTGACTAATACGGCAGGTGAGCCGATAATAGGTGCCACTGTATTAGAAAAAGGAAACACAACTAACGGTACTATTACCGACATTGATGGAAATTTTACAATTAACTTGCCGGCCAACGCAACGCTCAGTATTTCTTATATAGGATATATAACACAAGAAATACAAGTGGGGTATCAAACTTCTTTCAAAGTAGTACTGAAAGACGATACAAAAACATTGGATGAAATTATTGTTGTAGGATATGGTTCGCAAAAGAAAGCTAATTTGACTGGTGCAGTTTCTTCCGTGAAAATGGATGAAGCGCTGGGGGACCGTCCGCTTCTGAATGCTGCCGATGCTTTACAGGGAGCTGTTCCTGGACTGTTCGTTTCTAACGGCGGTAATGCACCGGGAACCAGCAAGTCTTTCCAAATCCGCGGAGCTTACTCATTAGGTGTCAAAAACTCGGACGGAACGTATGGAAACACAATCAAACCACTCGTATTGATAGACAATGTGGAAGGGGATATCGACATGATTAATCCGGAAGACATCGAATCTATCAATGTGCTGAAAGATGCTGCATCAGCTGCTATTTACGGTGCACGTGCAGCAGGAGGTGTTATCCTGGTTACTACCAAACGTCCGAAAGGTGCTTCCAGATTTGAATTGAATTACAACAATAACTTTGCATTCGGCAAGGCAGTGAACTTACCAAAACAAGCTCCTTTAATGGACTATCTGCAAGCCTATCTGGACTGTGGATACTCTGACGCATACTGGTCGCTAGGTTCACCTAGCGTCAGCAAATGGATGGAATACCTGACTGCATATCAAAAAGATCCTTCTTCATTCAACACAGTAGGCGACGGCATCTATGTAGACGAATCCGGAGTTCCTTATTATCTGAACGAAAAGGATTTATATAAGAATTTTATGGAGACCAGTTTCCAGATGACACACAACATCTCTGCAAGCGGAGGTACTGATAAACTCCGGTACCGTATCTCGGGAGGTTACAACTCGAACGATGGTGTCCTGATTTCCGACAGAGACAAATTCGAACGCATGAATGTCAATTCATTCATTTCTGCCGACGTGACAAAGTGGTTTACACAGGAGATCACAATGAGCTATGCCCATAGTTTACAAACCTCACCGGGAGGAATGGGAGGAGTATACAACACTCGTCTGGTTTCCTATTATCCGGAAGGTGAACTGCCTGCTTCCGTAAACACACTGGCAGACGAGGATTTGCCTCTCTTCACTCCCCGCAACCAGATATTATACTCAAACCCAGTAAACAACAAGAACGATAATCCGCGTATTTTCCTCAAATCCATTCTTAAACCTCTGAAAGGGCTGGAAGCGGTATTTGAATATACCTTTGATAAAAATATATATGATTACCACTGGTACACCGGACAATACGACTATACAACCATCCAGGGAGGAAGTTCCAAATCCTTCGTAGATGATTATCTGAGAAAGTACAAACAACATACGAACTATAATTCAATTAACGTATATGCTACTTATAACAAAGACTTCGGTAACCACCACTTTAAAGTAATGGCTGGTTTTAACCAGGAATCCAGCTATCAAGAGACATTGGATACGTACTCATACAATCAGGCAGTACTCGATGTTCCGGCAATGTCATCAGGAACAGGTACGATAAAAGCCACTGATTCATATAGTGAGTATGCTATCCGTGGAGGATTCTTCCGCGTCAACTACAATTATCTCGACAAATATCTGCTGGAAGTAAACGGCCGTTATGACGGTTCTTCCAAATTCCCCAAGAGTTCACGTTTCGGATTTTTCCCTTCTGTATCTGCCGGCTGGCAAATTGCCCAGGAGAGATTTATGAATTCCCCCCGTCATTGGCTGGACGGTTTGAAGCTCCGCGCCTCTTACGGTGTCATCGGCAACCAAAACATCAATCCGTACACCTTCACCCCGTCTATGAGCGTAAATAATAAAGCCACTTCATGGATTATAGATGATACGTATGTAACCTCTATCAGTTCCCTGCCCGCATTAGTAAGCCAGAATTTCACATGGGAGAAAGTAGGAACAATCAACGTAGGATTGGACGTAAACTTGTTCAACAACCGTCTGAGCGGAGTATTCGAATGGTATCAACGGAACACGAACGGGATGCTTGCCCCCGGTGTACAATTGCCTGCTGTTGTAGGTGCCAGTGCCCCCTATCAGAACACAGCCGATATGCGTACACGAGGTTGGGAACTTAGCCTGAACTGGAGAGACCAAATAGGTAAGGTAGGCTATCGAATCGGGTTCAATCTTTCCGATTATAAATCAGAAATCATTAAATATGACGATAATGCAGCTACCAAATTATTGAGCTCCTACTATCCGGGACAAACACTGGGAGAAATCTGGGGATATGTCGTAGACGGATATTATACTGTTGACGACTTTGTGGATACCTCTTCCTGGCAACTAAAAGAGGGAGTTACTTCTATCAACGGCTATAATGTACGTCCCGGAGATGTGAAATTTAAGAATCTACGTGACGATGATACTTCCACCAACGTAATTACCAGCGGTGACAATACATTTGACAACCCGGGAGATCGTAAGGTTATCGGAAACACAACTCCCCGTTACCAATATGGTATCAATCTCGGAATGAATTATGCGGGATTCGACCTGAATGTTATCTTGCAAGGTACAGGAAAACGGGATTACTGGATTTCAAATGTACTCACTTTCCCGATGAACGGTGATAACTTTGTTCCTCTTTTTGAAGGATTGAGTGACTATTGGATGCCTAAAGATCCTGATAACGGTGATTGGAGTGCAGTAAATCCTAACGCTAAATATCCCCGCATCTACGGTAATCGCGGCAACTCCGGTTCGAATCTGAGACAGAGCGACAAATATCTGTCCGATGCTTCCTATCTGCGCATCAAAAACATAACCCTATCCTACAAATTACCCAAGAAATGGGTAAACCAGATTTTCCTGAATCAGATGAAGGCGTTTGTCAGCATAGAAAATGTAGCAACTTTCACTTCACTGCCTTCAGGTATCGACCCAGAGAGAATTGAATGGAACTACCCGGCATTCCGTACGGTTTCATTCGGAGTAAATATCACGTTATAAATTACTAATCTGATACATAGTTATGAAAAAGATACTATTATTTCTAACCCTTTTCACAGGGATGACATTGACGGGATGTAATGACAGTTTTTTAGAGAAATACCCCGTGACCAGCTTGACGGAAGAAAATGCTTTCCAGTCATACGACAATTTCAAAGCTTTCATGTGGCCTTGTTATGAAATGTTTTCCAACACAAACATAGCCACCTCCACTACCGCTATCGGACGTAATTCTCACTATCTCGGTGACGTATATGCCGGATATCTGGAACAAAGAGGTGCAAGCAGCCAAAATAAATATGCGTTTCAGACAGTGACAAACGCAACCTCCGGCAACGGCTGGAACTTTTCTTCCTTCATTCGCCGCATTAACATCATGCTGTCGCACGTGGATGACTCCAACATGACCGAAGAAGAAAAGAACCACTGGAAATCCGTGGGATATTTCTTCCATTCTTTCTGGTACATGGAATTGATTGACCGCTTTGGTGATGTTCCCTGGGTAGATACTCCGTTGGACGATACTTCGGAAGAAGCTTACGGTTCCCGTATGCCCCGCCTCGAAGTAGCGGACAAGGTATTAGACCGTTTGCTGTGGGCAGAATCGAATATCGGCAACACAGCGATCTATGAAAAAAAGGATGGCTCTAACACTATCAACCAGAACTGTGTACGAGCAGCCATTTCCCGTTTCACTCTTCGGGAAGGTACCTGGAGAAAGTACCATGAACTGGGAAGTTACGACAGATATTTCACAGAATGTAAGCGCGTTTCGAAACTGTTGATGCAAGATTATCCTTCTCTGTATACAGGAACAGACGGACAACCGGGTGCCGGTTATGGCGAAATGTGGACTACGGACGATTTGAGTACAGTTCCGGGCATCATCCTCTACCAACAATGGTTGGAAACAATCAAACCGGGACACTCATGTTATTACGAACACACTTCTTCCCACGACATAGAGATGCATCAAGGAACGGTAGATCTGTATCTTTGTAAGGATGGAAAGACTATTTCCAATTCTGAATTATATGCCGGAGACAAAGATATCTATTCGACTTTCCGTAACAGAGACCCACGTATGTACCATACTATCATGCCGCCCTATAAAGTAGTGGACGGTAAAGGGGACTATACCACATGGTCGTATACCAGCGATCCTGCCGACCGCGAATATATTGACATCATGGGTCCAAACGAGTCATGCAGTAATCCGGGAGTGGGCATGAAACGCTTGCCGGGACAAAACTGGAGTGCTTCGTTAGTACGACGGGTTCCCAACTTGCAAGGCGGTGCACAATACACAATCGAAGGGAAGAAATACGGACCGCATGCTTATGTTGCCTGCCGTTCGGGATACTACGTATGGAAAAATTGGGATAACTGGGAAGAGAACTATAACAATGCACAGGTAAATACAGCCGATAAACCGATCTTCAAAATAGAAGAAATACTGTTGAACTATGCAGAAGCGATGTACGAAACCGGCGCATTTGACCAAAATGTAGCTGAAGAAACAATTAACAAGTTACGTACCCGAGCAGGAGTAGAAAAGATGACAGTTGCTAATATTGACGAGAATTTCGATCCCAAACGTGGCAAATACTATCCGAAAAACAATACAACGGGTATCTTGGTAGACCCTGTCCTTTGGGAAATACGCCGCGAACGCATCATCGAGTTAATGGGTGAAGGATTCGGTTTCTATGATGTGCGTCGTTGGAGAATGGCTCCATGGTTTGTAAATATGCAACAGAAAGGTATGTGGATATCCAAAAACGAACTAAGTTCACTAACCCTACTGAACGAAACGACCGGAACATCGGACGGCGCCAATGGTTCTATGACTGAAGGATATATCTATCTGTTCAACGATCCTATCAAAGAAGGTAAAGGATGGCTTGAAAAATACTACTTATATCAGGTTCCGCTGGAAGAAATCGCGTTGAACCCCAACTTAACACAAAATCCGGGCTGGGATAAAGAATAACAGTTAATATCGGCCTACTATAAATATTTCAGCTATTTCTCCTTCCCCCAGAGTAGAAATAGCTGAAGTTTTTTATAACAATGTACTGTTTCTAATAGCCTTCTTCATTTGCTATTTTCCATATCCAAAAGAATAAACCCTTCAGAACTTATTTCCTAAAGACACGTTGTAACAGAGAGTTATTCTTTTTCGTTCTGTATTCATATATACCCTGTTTCAGCTTTTGCACAACCTCTTGTAAATCTGTAACCAAAAGAGAAGTTGAATCTTGAGGAGAATCAAACAAAACAACTCTTTGATTCTTAGAATCTATATACATATTTCCAAAACGCCTTATAAAATGATTTGTCAGATAGCCATTATAAATCTCCTCTTTTAGAAAATAATCAGGCAATTTATACATACCAACACCAGTCAGATGCTGATTATTAAACTTCATTCCAGAAGAAAGTATTAGAAAAACCGAGTCATCCAAGGAAGTCGAAATCCGGCCATGCTCCTCCATTTCAGGTATTTTACCCGATATTGTTAAAGGATAAGTATTATAATAATCTTCATATAAATAGTTCTTCAGTTTATCCTCCGGAGAAAATGGTAAAAGCAAATCACACATAAGCTTATAATCTCCAACTGAAACCGGTTGGGAATACAGGCCTAAGTCTAATATAAACCTCATTGGCATAGTATCATTAATCAATACATCAGCACACATATTGTTTCCACCACAATCTATTCGCATCTCCAAACAACTTGCTCCCAAAGATAACGGGATATCTACATCGTAATCAGCTATTAATAATTTATTTGTTCGAAAATTGAACAACCAATTATATTGATTTATTAAAGTGCGCCCTATAACTGCCCCACTGAGATTCTTACCACTTACACCATAGTGTTTCAGTTCCCCTACCGCAAAAATATTTGTTACTTTACTAGAGTCTATCTTTGAAAAATCTTTTTCTCCAATACAAAAAGGCACCAACACCGCTGGAACGGAAAAACGCCCGATAGAATCCTTTTTTTTAATTCCTTGCTCTATTTTCTCTGCCAGTTCCTCTTCCCTCTCATTTCGAAGATTATACTTTACTGCCAATTCAGAAAGAATAGTTGAGACTCCAGCCCCAGTGTCAAATATATACCAATGAACATCACCATTGATAGTCAATGGAACTTTAATATATGAATCATGTTCAAAAGTTACCTCAGTCCAACTACGTTGCTCGGCACAAGATATACCAAACAATATAAGTATTATCGTTCCAGCCAGATGTCTCAGCATAGTCACACATTTTGTTGTGTCAGAACTCTCTCTCATTCGCCATTTTCCACATGTTAAGGAAGGACGCCTTAGTGATTTCCACAATCTTATCCCAATTCAGGCGGTCGGCATGATCGGACGGTTGGTGATAATCGGGATGTCCGTCAGTATGATACCAGATGATCGGAATACCAGCTTTAGCAAATGAACTGTTATCACTTCCTCCTACGGGATTATCCCATGCGCGGTAATCCGGTGACAACCGCAAACCATACTTCTTGATATCTTCTTTCAACCAATCTCCAAAAACCGGATGAGCAGCCGTATAAAAATAAACAACGTGTTCAGGCTGTTGCGGTTTGTTATTACGACCTATCATATCAAAGTTCAGATAGCCTTTGATTCGAGAGATGAAAGGGCAAGTTTGCACAAAATATTTGGAGCCAAGCAACCCTTTTTCTTCTCCGTCCCAAAATGCGAAGATTACATTTCTTTCCGGCTGCTTTCCACTGGCAACAAATGCCCTTACTATTTGCAATACAGCGGATACACCGGATGCATTATCGTCGGCTCCGTTATAAATCTGGTCTCCGTCGAGAGCTGGATCTATGCCCAAATGGTCAAAATGAGCGCCTACGATTACATACTCTTTTGTATTTTTACCGGGAATCATGCCTAATACATTTCTCATGGAAAGCTTTTGATGAACCTCCTGCTTCAGTTTAGCAATAGAATCGGGATGAACTTCGAGGCGACCTTTCTTTTGCCTTTCTTTGCGATAGGCTTCAAAAGGCTGGAAATAACTTTCATTCAGAGGCTGCACTCCTATCCATTGCAACAAAGAAACAATATATTCCGAAGCTACACGCGAGCCATGGAATCCGGCTTCGCGTCCCTGCAACTCGTCACCTGCTAAAAAATTAATAATAGCTTCAGTAGAAGAACGGCTAATACTTTGCAATCCTTTTTCCATGTGAGACTGAGCTGATACAAATAATGCAACATTACACAAAAAGAAAATTAACAAGACTTTCTCTTTCATTATATTCAAGATTTAAAGGTATATACGCAATATCGACAAACAAATATTCACACGATCAGTAGTTTCTCATTCATAAGAAGTCGCCTTTTTACTATCTTATTCCTCATCAACTATCCAATTTTTCTCTTTCAGTATTTCTTTTAAAGACTCCTTATTTCCAGGGTTATCACTATAAGAGATCCGGCATTGAGGAGGTCTCGGATATTCAGGAGTCGGTTTCGGAACTTGTCCTAAAGAAACAAACAAAGTCTTCAAGGCAGCCTCACCCAGTTGGTTGGAATGACAATAGAGATGTCCGAAATATTGTCCTTCCGGAACTAATAAACGGGTTAACCGATTATGGTCACAATGTAGTTCCCTTATAGATAAATGCTTAGTCAAATCAAGTTCCGTCAATCTGTTACCGGAACAACTTAACTCATTCAGAGAAGGGCAACACTCCAAGACATCGTCAACCGACTGAAAAGCACACCCACTTATCAGTAATGCATTAATCCCATTATTCTCATCTAGCTCCAGACTCGCCAATGCACTATTATATCCCAGATCCACAGAACGCAATTTGGGTAAACCTTTTAATGAAAAGGAGGAGAAACCATTATAAGAACAATACAATTCTTCCACTTCCGGATGATTGCCAAGCTCCATTGAAGTTAATTTAGGATTAGAATAAATTTGTATATTCCGTAATCGGGAACAATGCTCAACCTCCAAATGTTCCAAATCTGCGAAACTACCGATATTAATACTTTCTACATTAGGACAAAAAGTATTCAAATTCAATTCACGGGTATCGGTAATACTATTCAGAACCAAAGATTTCATTCCCGGCATATTCCCCAAATGCAAATCACTTATAGAAATCAACAGACCGCTTATATCAATAAGTTGTAGTTCTTCAGCCCAGATTCTTACGTTATACGATCCTTTATTTCCATATCTATATGTCACTCCGCCAGCCATCGAAGAAGGATCTTCAACTTTCTGCATTCGACCGTTTCCCCAGTCTATTACCATTCGTCCACCGTCTGCAACAATGTTCAATTGGCGCCAATCTCCTGTAACATTCACTGTAAAACGAATCGTATTTGCATCCGTTAGTGCCGGAAAATCAAAATCATCTCCAAACACACTATTATCCGTATCTTTACAAGAAATAAAGATAGTAGATAAGATAAATACGTAACTCCAAACGAACAATAGACTCTTTCGCTTCATTACTTATTATATTTAAGTTAGCAACGTACAAAAGTACGAAAGAAATAGATAGCAACTATAATAGAATACAAATAAATAAGTAACTTTGCCGAAAATTGATTTGATATAACTATGTGGATACTCATTATAAGTCTGATATTGCTGGGTATCATTGCGCTGATTGCCGGGTATATCCGCAACAAAAGACTACAACAGAAGATAAAAAGAGGCGAACTGGACCGTATGCCGGAAGTGAAGGAAGTGGATGCAGAATGCTGCGGCCAACACGAAGTATGCGAACGGGATAGCCTGCTGGCTGCCGTCAGTAAGAAAATAGAGTATTACGATGATGAAGAACTGGACCAGTTCATCGGTCGTGAAGGCAATATGTATACGGAAGAAGAAACAGAGCAGTTCCGTGATGTGTTATATACCACAAAAGACGACGAAGTTGCCGGCTGGATACGTAGTCTTCAACTTCGTGGTATCGAGTTGCCGGATAATCTCAAAGACGAAGTATTTCTGATTATCGGAGAAAGAAGAATATGAACCTATTACAATATATATTCTTTCAGCACGCCTTGTTGGGGAGCCTGCTGGCAAGCATTGCCTGCGGGATAATCGGCACCTATATTGTTACCCGCCGACTGGTGTTTATCAGTGGAGGGATCACTCACGCCTCTTTCGGAGGAATAGGATTGGGACTGTTTGCCGGAATTTCCCCGATATTGTCGGCAGCCGTCTTCTCCGTGCTTTCCGCCTTTGGTGTAGAGTGGCTCAGCAGACGTAAAGATATGCGCGAAGATTCTGCCATTGCCGTATTCTGGACGTTAGGAATGGCATTAGGCATCATGTTCAGTTTCCTGTCACCCGGCTTTGCCCCCGACCTGTCCGCCTATCTGTTCGGGAACATCCTGACAATCAATCAGACTGACCTCTGGATGCTCGGCATATTGGCTCTGCTGTTAACCGGATTTTTCTATCTGTTCATCCGTCCAATCGTATATATCGCTTTCGACCGGGAGTTTGCCCGTTCGCAAAAGATCCCGGTAGAGATATTCGAATATCTGCTGATGATGTTTATTGCGCTGACCATCGTTGCCTGCCTTCGTATGGTAGGTATCGTGCTGGCCATCTCGCTGCTCACCATCCCGCAAATGACCGCCAACCTGTTCACTTACAGCTTCAAGAAAATCATCTGGTTGTCTATCGGCATCGGTTTTCTGGGATGTCTGGGCGGATTGTTCATCTCCTACCATTGGAAAGTCCCTTCGGGAGCTTCAATCATATTCTTCTCCATTCTGATTTATGCCGTTTGCAAAATTGGAAAGAGTTGTTTCAAAAAACAGTCATAATAACAGATTAATATATGGAAATCAAGATTCAATCATTAGAAAGTATCCACGAAGCAGCCCGTGAATTTATCGCTGCTATGGGCGACAGCACTGTATTCGCACTATACGGAAAAATGGGAGCCGGTAAGACTACATTCGTCAAAGCCCTTTGTGAAGAACTCGGTGTTACGGATGTCATCAGCTCTCCCACGTTCGCTATTGTCAATGAATACCGTTCGGACGAAACCGGGGAATTGATCTATCACTTTGACTTTTACCGCATCAAGAAACTGAGTGAAGTGTACGACATGGGCTACGAAGATTATTTTTACAGCGGTGCTCTTTGCTTCATCGAATGGCCGGAACTTGTAGAAGAACTGCTGCCAGGCGATGCCGTAAAAGTTACGATTGAAGAACTGGAGGACGGAAGCAGAGTCATCAAACTATGACCGGACAATATATCGTACAAGGAATTTTTGCACTGGCAGGGATCATCTCCCTGCTGGCGTCATTGCTCAACTGGAACTGGTTCTTTACCACCCGCAATGCACAAACCATTGTCCGGAACGTAGGGCGCAACCGGGCACGACTCTTTTATGGAATACTCGGAGTTATCTTAATAGGAATGGCTATCTTCTTCTTTGTAGAAACACAGAAAGCTATAGCAATTGCCGTGACTTCATCTCCAAGTACTTATTAATCACATCAATCGAAAGATTCTCCGGCGTGGTCAATAAAGAATAGATTCCATTCTGCTTCAAGGTGGAAACAATCAACCGTTTTTCAAAAGCAAACTTCTCCGCTATGACATGGCGATAGTAGCCTTCCGTATCCCTGGCAGGGTTGGCGATATATTCTTTCAAATCGGCATCCTCGAAAAAGACCACAAGAAGACGGTGCTGACGATTCAGTTGTTTCAAATAAGCCAACTGACGGTTCATGCTCCCCATACTGGAGAAATTAGTATATAGCACCAAAAGACTGCGCTTGCTGACATGCTTGTTCAGATGAACACAAAGAGCGGAGAAATCCGTTTCGCCAAAAGTAGTCTGCTGGCTATAAAGATTTTCGAGCAATGTCTGCATATGTCCGGGTTGCTTGGAAGCCGGCACAAAGGTGTCGAAATGTTCATCGAAAGTTACCAGGCCGGTTTTATCATCCTTTCTCATCGCAACATACGAAAGCACCAACGATGCATTGACTGCATAATCGAGTAACGTCATACCGCGAAAAGCTTGCTGCATAATGCGCCCCTTATCAATCACATTATAAATTTGTTGGGAACGTTCATCCTGATAAACATTCACCATTAGCTCATGCCGGCGGGCACTTGCCTTCCAGTTTATCGTCCGGTAATCATCCCCTTTGACGTATTCCTTTATCTGTTCGAATTCCGTATGATGCCCCACTCTGCGAATACGCTTTATCCCCAATTCGGTCAGATTGTCGCTCATAGCCAGCAACTCATATTGGTGCAACATCAGATAAGAAGGATATACCTTGATATCCAACGGCTCCCCACAAGTATAACGCCGGGAAATCAATCCGATCCGACCGGTTACAAACACCCTGATCCGCCCGAAAGAGTAAACACCCCGCTGCGTAGGGCGGAGACGATAACTAATCGTTTTCCCTTCATTTGCCTGAAGCTGTATCCGGAAATTGATATTCCGCTGTTGGAAGATAAAAGGAATCTCGTCGATAATCTCCAAAGAGACGGGACGCGGATAACTATTTTCCACACGGATAGCCACTTCGTTTTCATCGCCATTGGAGAAACGGTCGGCACAGTGACGTTCTGCCTGAATCGCGTTGGTACGATAAAGTAGAAATCCGTCCGCCGACACTAACGCAATCAAAGCCACAAGCGCCCACTGCCCGACAACAAACAACGGAGCAAACGCATATCCGCTACCCAGAAACAGGATAACCAACACAAAGACAATATAGAAACGATTCGTTAAATACAACTTGTCTGCTAAAAATTAAGAGTTAAAAACTAAAGACCGTAATCGGAACATGACAGTTGGACTATCATGCATTATCTATTTCGGAACCTCAACCTTATCAATCAAACGCTGCGTCACCTTCACCGGAGAATAGCCTTCCATTTCCGCTTCGGCAGTCAGAATCAGACGATGTTGAAGCACATACGGAGCCACAAACTTAATATCTTCCGGTGTCACAAAATCACGTCCCTGCAAGAGAGCATAGGCTTTGGACGCCTGCATCATAGCAACGGACGCACGTGGAGAAGCTCCCAGATACACAGCTTTGCTGGTACGTGTCTGCTGCACAATCAGGGCAATGTACTGAAGCAACGTGCGGTCAACAAACACATTCTTCATAAAAGCACGGAGCGTCAACAACTCTTCCTTCGTAAGAGCAGGTGTGATATCATCAAGTTTCACCAAGGCGGCATTGGAGTGATGACGTTCCAGAATATTCACTTCTTCATCCAATGAGGGATAATCCATAGTAATCTTCATCAGGAAGCGGTCGAGCTGCGCTTCGGGAAGTTTGTAAGTCCCTTCCTGTTCCACCGGATTCTGGGTAGCCAAAATCGTATAGAGTTCTCCCATTCGGTGTGTCGTCCCGTCAATACTTATCTGACGTTCTTCCATTACTTCAAACAAGGCCGACTGCGTTTTGGCAGGAGCACGGTTTATCTCATCCACCAATACAATATCCGCAAATATCGGCCCCTTATGAAAATCAAACTCATTCGTCTTCATGTTGAATACGGTCGTTCCCAACACATCGCTCGGCATTAAATCCGGGGTAAACTGGATGCGGCTGAAGTCTGCATCAATCAACCGGGCCGTGAGACGGGCCAGCAACGTTTTCGCTACTCCCGGCACACCTTCTATCAGCACATGACCGTTTGCCAGAATAGCCGTCAGCACCAAGTCCACCGTTTGTTCCTGACCGACTATGACGGAGGCAATCCGTTCTTTCAGTCCTTGTATCTTCTCGGAAAAGAGAGTTAAATCTATCCGTTGTTCAGTGTTCTCTTCCATAAGTTTCTTCTTTATATATGATTGATTATTTCACTCATTTTATCTATATACAGTTTCATCTGTTCCGCAGAAATGACGCGGCCGCCGTAAATCACCGGGCGGACTTCGCGGACAAACGTACCGATTTCCTCCGCATCCATTCCCGTCTTCTGCGCAATCCGGCGGAAAGAGCGTTCATCGTCCGCCACTTCCTCTATATCCACCTGAATCTCTCTTCTCAATTCTTCCGCAAAGTAGATAAACTTCTTATGGACCAAGTCTGCATGATCTTTCTTCTGATAATACAGAGTCCCTATCAGTTCGGTAAACTCAAGGGATTTGTTTTCCGGTTCGCGGATAACCGGTATTACACGTTGCCGTCTCCGTGCCGTAAATATCATAAACAGCAATATGGCAATCATCGTCAGATACAACGCCCAGCGAAGCGGTTGCCGGGAAAGAAGGTAACGGAAAGGAGACTGCTGCATTTCCGCCGTCTCTTTGACATATCCTTCGGTACGGACAACAGGAAACTCGCCCATTTGAGATAACAAGCGGAATATGTAAGCCGAATTATTCCCGTCGAGTATACCGTAATTGGTAAAAATCAAAGGAGTGGAGACAAGAATCACCTCCCCTTTCCCAACCGGACAGGTCATAGCTACAGGAACATAACGAAGTGTGTCCTGCTCCGATTCCGTAGATACGGAATCGACTTCTACCTCATACCGGTACTCATTCACATGAAGCGCTTTCCTCGCCAACTCTTTTCCCGGCAACGAATCGCCCCAAAAATAGGAGGAACAAAGCTGAGGGTAGAAATAGAACGTTCGCGGAGAATAGACTGCCGAATCTCCCACCCAGCATAAACTATCTTTTGCCAACAACGAAGTGGCATATTTCTTGAGAGCCAACGGACTGAAATAAAAACGATAAGATTCAAAGTTCAATGTATCCTTCAAGTACCGGCTGAACATAGTGCTCGCCAGCATAACCTTATTTCCCCGTTCCGCCATTTTCAGGAGAGACTTCACATCAATGTCCGTCAATGCCATGTCATGGGCAACTGCCAGTATTCCCCGGCTATGCAACGTGTCTTCCTCCTCCAACTGATAGAATGTCTTTTTCGACAATGTGTATCCATTGGGTAAAGAAGCAGACAACAAGCTATCGAACACCGCACATCCGAAAGGCTGGTCATCATAATGACCGAAAGTAGGTGTCCACACAAACTTCTTCGGCAGGTGATATTCCACAGCGAACATTATGACCAAAAAGGCTACAATGAAAATGATAAACCAGTGGCTTCCTTTCATACAGCGCCTCCTTTCTCTATTTCTTCCTGCAATGCCTGCATCTCACGGAAAAGTTCTTCCGTCGCTTCGAAGTTACCGTAACGTACCCGCAGGAAGTGGTTGGTCATTTGCCGGAAAGCCGGCAGCCGCACTTCATAGATATATTGCGTAGGTGTCTTATAAAGCTGCCAGTCAATACGTTCGGCGTCGCTCAACTGTTTCAGTGTCTGCAAATAGAGCAAACGTATCGCTTCCCTGTAATCCCGACGGGACAGTGCTTCATCAATGCCTTTCGGAAAATCAACGCCATAAATGGTATCTTCCTCAACAGTATACGGAAGTGAATTTTTATGCGAACGCATGAACAGTTCGGGACGTTTTTTGTAAACAAACCAAACAATCAGAAGCAAAAGAAGAATGGCCAGGCAAATCATGATAAGCCCGGAATACTCCTCCGCAAAACGGCTACCGAATATTTTACCCAACAACTCCCCGAACTGACCGCGAATCCACTCGAAAATATTAATTTCCGGAGTTATCAGCTCACGATTATAATCATACGCAGCATCGGACCGGAAAGCCGCAAGCTGTGCAGAATCACAAACCAATGTATCAGCCGGGGAAGTTATCATCTACCTGAACCTGTTTTTAGAGTTTATCAAAATTATCAATATCAGTTTCCACCGTAATGCTGTCCACCACTTCCGAGGCGTGCCCGTATTGATAAGCCATGCCGACAAAGGTGAAAATCATTGCCAGGTAAGCGCCGAATGTCTGAATAATCGCCATTAAGTAGAGGAAGAAACTATATCCTGCCGATACAGTAACCTCACCGCTTCCACCGACATCACTCATTGCAAAAAAGTACTTCACGACAGTAGCAATATACCAAGGCATCATCGTTACTCCTTGCAGGACGTTAGCTATAATTCCCATTAACAATGAAACTAGAAAGACACCTCCCCAAGTAGCAAATCCCAACCGGAAAGTTTTCTTGAAAGCCTCCATTAAAGTGATATCCTCAAACAAATAAATGGGCGCCAACAGAGCAAGCGGTACGGAGAAAGCTATGATAAACGGAATAGTCAGAAACAATGTGAAAGGCGTCAAAGCAACCAGAAGACCTACAAAAATGCCAACAAACAGTACCAGTAATATACAAGCACCTGTCATCAATAGCAGTCTTTTTATATTACGGAACAACCGAGGTTTCAGCATACCCAGAGTTACTCCCTGCAAGCGTTCTTCGCGTTCATTATATGTCCGGATCAGCCCATAGACCAACGATGTCAAGAGGATTATTCCAATCAGATAAAGGAACATATATAATCCATAATAAGAGCCGAAAGCAATGAGCGAAGAAGAAGACGCAGCCATTGCCGTACTACTTGCGATAGCGGATATCGACAATGCCCCGCTCATTAATCCGTTCAGGCTCAACGCCTGAATGAGGCAAAGAGGCAACAACAGATAAGTAGTAAACCTCAACAACAATTTCCAATTCTCTTTTAGAAAATCAAAAGAAGCGTTTAACTTTTCACCGAAAGGACGTTTCACATACATCGCGATCTTAGGTTTCTGTGATTCCATGTTTTTTTCTATTTGGTAAATAAATATAGTAGAAAATAATAAATGACAACGAAAGTAGAATGAATCCAAGCCTCAACAGATCCGGCAGTTCCGTATGTCGGGTGACAAAGCCTTCAATAAAACCTGCCATTACAAATACGGGAACGGTACCTATGACAATCTTTACTCCCTTCTTTGCACTCCGACGGAAAGACTCCAACCGTGAATAGGTGCCGGGGAAAAGCCAACCGTTACCTAAAGCCAGTCCGGCGGCACCAGCCACAATAATTGCCCAGATTTCAAGCGTTCCATGCAGCCAGATAGCAAGACTGGATTCCCAAAGCAAATCGTGCTGATAAAAGAAGGTTTGAAAGGCACCTATCATGATTCCGTTTCTAAGTAACATATATCCTGTACCGAAACTAGTCAACAGCCCCATTGCAAAACAATTAAAAGAAACCATCACATTGTTAAGCGTAATTCCCAGGAACATCGGCACTTCGTCCGAGCCGTTGTAGACCGCCATTGGCTCACCGTTGGCAATATTATCCAAAGTCATATCCACATAGCCGTTCCCTAAAATCAGGCGGACAAAGTTCGGGTCATTCGCAGCGGATATCACTCCTATCAGCACGCTGACAATAAAGATAATGAAGGAAGCCAGCAGTTCACGCCGGGCATCATACATTGTCTGCGGAACTTCACGCGTCCAGAACGTGATGATTCGCGACCACTTTTCCCGTTTGTTCCGGTAAATCTCGTTATGCAGTGCCGAAGCAAGATTATTCAGATAGATAGTAATGCGTGAAGTCGGAAAATGTGTCTGGGCAAATGCCAGATCAGCAGTCAGATCCGTATATACGTCGGCAAGTTGGTCGGGAGACAAGCCCGCGGCCTGCTCCACTACCTTTTCGGTTTCCTTCCATTTTTCAATGTTCCGACGGATAAACGTAACTTCTTTCATGCTTTCCAAGGGATTTCGGATAAGTTTTGTCCGAAACCGGAAGCAAAAGTAAGAGAAATATGATATATTTGCAACGGAATCCTAAGAATGTTTAATCAGAAATGGCAGAATCTACGATTATAACCGGCCAATTCGTCCGTATCAGCCAGACGCCCGCCAGTATTGGCGAACGACTGTTGGCATTAGTTATCGATTATTTCCTAATCGTAATCTACGTATATTCTACTGCCACCCTCTTAACCGAACTGCGGTTGCCTTCGGGATTTACCCTCATTTTCTTTCTCTGCGTCATTTATTTACCGATACTCGGTTATTCTTTTCTTTGCGAGACATTCAACCACGGGCAGAGTTTCGGCAAGCGTATAATGAATATCCGTGTTGTCAAAGCCGACGGTACCACCCCCAGTATCAGCTCTTACCTGTTGCGCTGGCTGCTTTTTCCTATTGACGGTCCAATTACGGGCGGTTTAGGCATTCTGGTGGTCCTGTTGACAAAAAACAGTCAACGAATGGGGGATCTTGCTGCCGGAACAATGGTGATTAAGGAAAAAAACTATCGTAAGATACACGTCAGCCTTGATGAATTTGACTATCTGACCAAAGATTATCATCCGGTCTATCCGCAATCCGCCGATTTATCACTCGAACAGGTAAATGTCATTACACGAACACTGCAATCCAGTGAGAAAGACCGTCCGCGACGTATCTTGCTACTAGCCCAAAAGGTGCAGGAGTTGCTTTCCATTACTCCACGCGACAACAATCAGGAGAAATTCCTTCAAACAGTGCTTCGGGATTATCAGTATTATGCATTGGAAGAGATATAAAGACTACTTTATTTACTGCCCGTTCCCTTTGTACCAAAGATCCGTAGCGATGCGTTCATTGTCGTTTCCGCACTTGGGAACTCTAGTTTCCACGGTTAGAAATTTCAATTTCCCTACGCAGAAAGAGGCTGTCTCAAAATAGAAAAATGAGACAGCCTCTTTTATTTTGTATTATCCACTATGAGACCGGACACCGCGTTCTAGTCCGCTTGTCCCAGAGAGTCTCCGTATTCCATTTCTCCCTGAACCACAAAGAGGACTTCTTCGGGATCGTATTCTCCCATTTCATCCTTTTTGGCTTCTTTTACGATGTAAGCCACCACTTCTTCCAAGTCGATGTCAACGTAGCCGTCTTCATCGGGTTGAGCGTCGAGAATTCCACTTTCAGAGTAATACTCGTCGATTAAGTCAAGGAAATAATACAACTCATCGTCCGAGAACTTCTCTTTCAGTTCTTGAGGCAGATAGTTTTTGATAAACT
>OGRQ01000669.1_pt1 | contig 38641 bp, 28 predicted proteins | sample 1553521 | NCBI WGS metagenome assembly OGRQ01 (sample SAMEA2580088, study PRJEB22360) | human gut metagenome | biome: human gut; feature: human-associated habitat; material: faeces | place: Denmark | collected 2008/2010
TCATTCTACTATCATACATCTATCACACTTTTTACATGACTATTCATTTATATAGCTGATAATATGATATTTATGTTTATATATGCAAAAATAACCATCGACAAAACGGGGTCATTTAAATATAAAACGACCTTTTTCGCCGAATAAGATGCAAAAACAAGGCATAAAAGTACCTCCAACATGGCTGATAAACTTCTCTGCAGACCCGTCTGGGCTTCGTGCAGACCCGGGTCTGCACCTCTCCCGCGCCCGGGTCTCCGTGGCGGGTACACCCGGGTCTCAAGCGGTTTTGCAAACGGTTTTTGACAAAAGAAAAGCCTGTCTTGATGAAAAAAGAAGCCGTTTTAACATGTTTTGCACCTGTTTCCGGACGGTCACTGTTTTTATCGTATGATTGATACACAAGACATTATCGTTTTACACCATGATAGTTATGATAGATGAAGATAGTACAAAACGGCAACTATCATACCATAACATATTGGTTTAAACCGATATACAGGCGGATATGATAGTATGATAGTTGTTTTTGCAAAAACATGTATGTAATTAGTCTGTATGGGTCGGTGGCGAAAACGGATGGACGCTTTATGATTCTGGTACGGTTGCCCAGCCCGTTTTTACCACAAATAAGAATAAGAATCGCCCAAATGAATTCTGATTTTCTTTAAAGCAATCGTGATTTGCCCCTCCACCGTCTTCTCCGAGATATGGAGCTGTCCGGCTATTTCCTTATTGGTCAAATTTTCCTCCCGGCTTTTCCGGAATATTTCACGGCATTTATCCGGCAAAAGCGACACCGCTTCTTCTATCAGATGATGAAGTTCCTGCAACTCCAATTCCGAATCATAGTTTTGCACAATCTCCATACCCTCCATTTCTTCCAGATAAACCGGAATCTTCTTGTCCCGGATATAGGTAAAAGACTTATTGCGTGCCGCCTGGAACAAATAGGCTTTCAAGGTCAGTTTTATCTCAAAGTTCTGCCGGTTTTCCCATATATAGGTAAAAATATCCAGAACCAAGTCTTGCGATTTTTCCCGGTCATGGATGTAATAAGTAATAAAACGTTCCAAAGAATCCGCATACTGATAAAACAAATGCCGAAAAGCGATCTGATCTCCTTGTTTAATCAATTTCAGCAATAATATGTCATCACTATTCGTATTCATCCGGATTCCGACGTTCTTTTTTATTTTCAATTCGGGTACAAATATACGAAGCTTATTTAATCTTTTTCACGGAAAACAAAAAATTTACCTACATTTGCAATGTCTGGAGAGACTGTATAAGGAATATTTCAGAAGTGCCTTTTTTCTGTTAAAGTCGCCAATTTTTTAACAACACGCAAGGCACAGGTGACCTGCTATATCAAGTGGGTTGCTTGTTCGTGCGTGTACAGGGGTTTGGCGACACCTAACAGGAAAAAGAACAGCAGCCCACTTCTTTTTTAACAATTATGCCTTTTCCGGCTGTTTGAAAGGCCACAATAAATATATGACAATAATGTCCGCCCAACAAAAAGAAGATCGTTTATTCGAAAACATCTACCTTTCCTACTTTCCAAAAATGAAACGCTTTGCACAAGAATATGTGATATCGGAACAAGATGCGGAAAATATCGTGCAAGACATGTTCGCGGAACTTTGGGAAAAACGAGAAATGTTTACTTGTCAAACAATCCGGATCGCTTATCTGTTCACCATCATCAAGAACAAATGCCTCAACCACCTGCGACATAAAACGATTGCCCTGGAAACCATCAACAATATGCAAGAAGAATATAACATGACCCTTCGTATGAATTTAGATTCTTTAGAAGCCTTCGAGCAACATATTTTCTCCGACCAAGATATTGAAGATTTAATTAACCGGGCCTTAGACAGCCTGCCGACCAAATGCAAGGAAATCTTTATCATGAACAAACTGGAAGGGAAAAAGCAAGAACAGATCGCCACCGAACTAAACCTCTCAACCAACACGGTCAGAAATCAAATCAGCATCGCCTATAAAAAGCTTAGGAACGAACTAAAGGACTATCTTCCTTTATGGCTTTTCCTTTTTCATTGCACATAGAATCGCGGAGATGTTTACGAGTGACAGTCTGGGGACGAGACGATGAATCCGAAATCCAACGTAAAAAAATGATTTTCTTTTGGTACATTTTTCCGGAGTAAGTGTTTACAGCATGTAACATTTCATTCGCATGGAAAGACAAATCGAAAAATATTTTCAAGAAGAACTGAATGCAGACGAAAGACTGGATTTCTTAAAACAGGTTGAATCTGATAACGAATTGAAAAAACAATTCATCAAATTCAAAAATACATACGCACTATTATCATTTTCCGATGCCGCCTGCGGGAAAAAGACTACTCGAGACAGCTACACCCAGTTCTTGTGTAAAATGAGAGCGAAACACATACGACAGATTTCATTCTACCTATTCAAATATGCAGCTATCATCACTTTACTCATTATATTCGCTTATCAGGCCGGCGTGAACCAGCATTCCGAAATTTTACAGGAGAATATCGAAAACAAACTGCACGTACCTGCCGGACAGCGCATCAAACTGACACTTCAGGATGGAACTACTGTATGGCTGAACTCCCACACAACTCTCACCTATCCTGCCATTTTTGACAAAAAAGAACGAAGAGTCGCCATAGACGGAGAAGCATTCTTTATTGTAGCTCAAGACAAACACAAACCGTTCATCGTCTCATCGCAAGGCATAGAAACGAAAGTATTGGGCACACAATTCAACATTTGCAGCTACCGAAAAAACAACGATGTGAGAACCAGCCTGATAGAAGGTTCGCTCCAAATCTATTTTACAGGGAAAGAAAATGAAAGTATCATATTGAGCCCCAACGAGCAAATAAGCATAAAAAACGGAACCATAAAGGTGGACACGATTTCTCATCATGACTATTTTTTATGGAAAGAAGGAATTTACAGTTTTAAAGACGAGTTGCTTGTTGATATACTGAACAAATTGCAACTCTATTATGATGTCCGGATAATCATAAGAAACCCGTCCATCAATCAAGAGAAATATACCGGAAAATTCCGACAACGAGACAGCATCGACGATATTCTCAGAATGTTACAAAAAATACACAAATTCAAGATACAAAAGGATGAAGAAAACAATATCATTACACTTAGTTAATCGAATGTTTAATATCTAAAAAAAATGCCTATGGAAACACATCTGTAAAAACAATGATTGATATCGGAAACATCCGTTATCAACAGACAAGCCTTTATCTACAAAATTCATTTAGTATTCACTTTATTACTTAGAAAAGATATGAAAATGAAAACTTTGTTACCGTCCTTCATGCTTTTCGCCTGTACTTTTCAGACGATAGCGCTTAATTCGGAAACACAAAACACAATCATAAAACTGGAACAGAGCGTGATATCAGTCGGCCAGTTGATCACTCAAATTGAAAATCAAACCGATTATCTGGTCGTTTTCAAAAGTCGTGAAGTAGACATAGAACGTTACATTACTGTCCAAAACACATCCGGGAAAATGATATCCTATCTTGAAGAAGCTTTCAAAGATACTGATATCACCTACGAATTCGACAACCGGTACATCCTCCTGTTGAAAAAGAACGATAAGGGCAGGACATCTCTTATCGGCCAACAAAGCCGGACCATCACAGGTACAGTAACCGACAACAACGGAGAACCCGTCATTGGTGCGAACGTGATCATAAAAGGGACTTCTATCGGAACAGTCACGGATATCAATGGGAAATACACCTTGGAAGTTCCACCAAAAGCCATCTTGCAAATTTCTTACATCGGCTACCTGACAAAAGAAATCGTTATCGATAACAACAAAACGGCCGACGTCATACTGATCGAAGACACCCAAAAGATCGATGAAGTGGTAGTTGTCGGATACGGTACGCAAAAGAAAGGGGAAGTGGCCAGTTCCATTTCCACAATCAAATCCGATAATTTCGTAAAAACACCGACTACGGATGCCGCACAACTGATCAAAGGGAAAGTTCCTGGCCTAAGTATCATTACGCCGGATGCCAACCCGACTTCCACCTCGCAGATCGCCTTACGTGGAATCACCACCTTGAAAGCCAGCTCCAGCCCTTTGGTGCTCATCGACGGGATACCCGGCGACCTGAACTCCGTCTCACCCGATGACATCGAACAGATCGACGTCCTGAAAGACGGTTCCGCCGCCGCGATCTACGGAACCAGAGGAACAAACGGCGTCATATTGATTACCACCAAGAATGCCAATGGAGAAATGCCTACGGAAGTAGATGTCAATGCTTATCTTTCCACCCAGCAAATCACAAAGACCTTGCCGTTCATGAAAGCAGACGAATATCGCCGACGCGTACAGGAAGGATGGCCGGGAGCCCAAGACGACGGTGCATCAACCGACTGGCTGGACGAAGTGACCCGTACACCGTTCACACAGATTTACAACATCAGCCTGCGCGGTGGCAGCCGTACGACCAATTATGTGGCCAGCTTCGAATACCGTGGTCTGAACGGCCTGATCAAACGTACAAACAACCAGATGTTCTACCCGCGTGTAGAAATCACTCATCGCATGTTCAATAACAAATTGAAACTGAACGCAAGCCTGAGCGGTTACAAACAAACCTATTTTTCCGGTTCCGATGGTGGGGGCTACAACAGCGAAGTATATAGAAACGCTTTGATATACAATCCGACCACTCCTGTGTACGACAAAAACGGCAATTATTCGGAAAGCACTAAAAACGAATACTTCAACCCTGTATCCCTCCTGAACGAAGTGGAAGGAGAAAACCAAGCAACCAACCTGCGCATGTTCGCCAATATCACTTATACACCAATCGAAGGATTAGATATCAAATATCTGTTTTCTTCCAATACCTATAACCAAGTCAGAGGATATTACGAGACCCAGCAACACAAATCCACTTGGAAAGACGGCAAAAACGGATATGCTTCCCGTGGTTCCACGCGCTCAAATGAAGATTTGTCGGAACTGACCGTACAATGGAGGAAAACCATTTTTGAAGACCATTCGTTTACACTCTTAGGAGGATATAGTTGGCAAAAGACGCATTACCAGAATTTTTACATGCAGAATTTCAATTTTCCCTCCAATGACTATACCTATAATAATATGGGCACAGGGCAGGCACTGAAAGACGGACGCGGAACGGAATACTCGACGGCCAATGAAAGCAAACTGATCGGTTACTTCGGCCGTCTGAACTACAGCTATAAAGGGAAATATATGTTTGCAGCCAGTCTCCGTCACGAAGGTTCCACCAAATTCGGAGCCGATCACAAATGGGGCAACTTCCCATCTGTTTCTGCTGCATGGAACATCAAAGGAGAACAGTTCCTGGAAGACACCGATGTCTTGTCCATCTTGAAACTACGTGCCGGATATGGTGTCACGGGAACGGTTCCAAGTGATCCGTATATGTCACTGAACACGCTGAACTTCGGAACTTATGTTTATTATAACAATCAATGGATCAAAACCATCAGACCGGATTCAAATGCGAACCCCGAATTGAGATGGGAAAAGAAAAAAGAGATCAACATCGGTGTCGACTTCGGTTTTTGGGAAGATCGCATCACAGGTAATATCGATTACTACAATCGCAAAACAGAAGATTTGTTATGGGACTATGACGTGCCATCTCCTCCTTACCTGTTCTCCCGTATGGTAGCAAACGCCGGATCGATGCGCAACCAAGGAATAGAAGCCGGTATCACGGTCATCCCTGTCCAAACAAAAGATTTCCAATGGACGACATCCATGAATTACTCGACAAACAAAAACGAACTTTTGTCACTTTCCAACGATCAGTTTGTCTCCAGCGGTTACTCGGATCAAGGTTCTACGGGAGAACTCTTACAAACGACAACCCACCGCATTCAGGAAGGACAACCGATTGGTAATTTCTGGGGATACAAAAGTATCGATATCGATGAGAACGGACACTGGATCATAGAAGGAGCCGACGGCAGTCCGAAACCGATATCCCAACTACAACCGACAGACAAACAGATCATCGGGAACGGCCTGCCTAAACATTACTTGAACTGGAACAACACCCTAAATTGGAAAAACTTCGATTTCAACATGACCATGCGCGGTGCTTTCGGTTTCGACATCCTGAACATGCCACGCCTGCAATATGAATCGCCGGTCATGTTGTCAAGAGGGAACGTGCTGAATGCGGCATTCGATACGAAATACGGGAAAGTTCCTTTAGCGGCCGACCAAGAATTACAATATGTCAGCTATTATATCGAAAAAGGCAATTATTGGAAAATCGACAACGTGACCTTAGGATATACATTCAAATTCAATTCTTGGATAAAACGCTTGAGAATCTATGGCACGATTTCCAACCTCGCCACTATCACAGGCTACTCCGGCATTGATCCGGAAGTAAGCATAAGCGGCTTGGCACCAGGAGTCGACAATAAGAACCGTTATCCTTCTACACGGACTTACACATTAGGAATATCTGTCAAATTTTAATCGTAACGTAATTATCATGAATACTTATACAAAATTTTTTTTAGCGTTATGTTGTTCCGGAACAATCGTTTCCTGTAGCAATGACTTGGATGAAAAAGTATATTCCAAAATAACCGAACAAACCTACAATTACACAGTCGACGATTTCTCACCATCTATTGCCAGCGTATATAGCCAACTCAGAAGTTTCCCCAGTCATGGAGGATATTTCACGACACAAGAGGTCAGTGCCGACGCCATCGTCATGCCCCCTAACGCTTCCGGCTGGGATGATGGCGGAGTCTATCGACGTATGCACTACCAAACATGGAACTCCGAACAAGGACACGTCTCAGAAATATGGTCCAACTTCTATCAAGGCGCCTTATTATGCAACAAAGTGATAGAACAAATAGAAAACGGTATTTTACCGGCATCTTCCGAAGCGGACAAAACAATGGGATTAGCGGAATTACGGGCCATGAGAGCCTATTATTATTGGCAAATCTGCGACAATTTCGGAGACGCTCCGTTAGTCACGACAACCACGATGGAACTACCCTCCAAAAGTAACCGTAAAGAGATCTTCGACTTCATAGTAAAAGAACTGAAAGAAATCATCCCTTCTTTAAGTGAAGAACAAGGCGGAAATTTTTACGGACGGATGAACAAATGGGCGGCAAAGACGCTGTTGGCAAACATATACCTGAATGCCAAGGTATATACAGGCGAAGAACACTGGGACGACTGTATCCAACAGTGTGACGACATCATAAACAGCAACAGGTTCGCATTGTCCGACAACTACAAAGCCCCCTTCCGTTCTACAGGCGTGGAAACATCCAAAGAGGTCATTTTCACCATCCCGTTCGATGCAAATATCGCCGGGGGTAATTCGATCCACATGTTTTCCTGGCACGGGGAACTGAAAAAGAAATACGAAACCGAAGCGACTCCTTGGGGATGCGGTTCAGCTATGGGGGTCACTCAATTCATCGACACGTATGATCCCGAAGATTCCCGTCTGGCCGATAGCTGGCTGATGGGCGAACAACGAGCTGCAGACGGAAGTCCTCTATACGGGACATACGACAAAATGGGAGAACCGCTTGTCTATACGAAAGATCTTCCGGACGGGAATTACACCAGTGAGATGGAAGGTTTTCGCATGAACAAATTCGAAATCGTAAAAGGCGAGCAATCCTCATCCGAAACGGATGTGCCTCTGTTCCGATACGCAGAAGTACTCCTGATGAAAGCGGAATGCTTATTGCGTTCGGGAAAACCAGGAGCCGGCCTCTTGGTCACGGAAGTCCGCAAACGGGCATTCAAAGACAATCCCGAATTAGCGATAGTAACCGATGCACAGTTACAAGAAAACAGTTCATATCAATATGGCTATGTGGAACACTACACCGTTACAGACAAAGGGAACACGGACCTCATCCGATTCGGTAGAATGTATGACGAACTGGGTTGGGAATTCGCATGGGAAATGCACCGCAGACGAGACGCCATCCGATTCGGTGTTTACACGAAAAAAAGCTGGCTCTCGCATAAACCACAAGGTGATTACCGATCCGTCTTCCCGATACCCGAAAAAGTTTTGACCTCCAATCCCAACTTGGAACAAAACCCCCATTATAAATAACAAACGTAATCAACTTACAAACCTCGCAGGGAAGCAAGCTTCCCTGCAAATAAAAAATGTCCTTATGAACAAACTTGTAATCCTTCTCCTATACTTTCTTCTCACAGTCACGGCTTTTCCATATACAACCACAGGGCAGGTCCTTGATCCCGCCATGATAGGCTCGTATATCGACCGGTTCAACATGCAAGACAAGGAATTGTATGTGCAACATATTTCAAACGGACAGGCAAAAGAATTCTTATCCGGCAATATACCGCTATTCGAATGTCCGGACAAAAACATAGAGGAAATCTATTATTTCCGCTGGTGGACTTTCCGGAAACATTTGAAAAAGACACCGGACGGGTTCATCGTAACCGAATTCCTTCCGGATGTCCCGTGGGCCGGAAAGCACAACGGCATCTGTTGCCCTGCCTGGTTCCACTTTCGGGAAGGCAGGTGGCTGAAGTATTCCGGTTTCCTCAAAGACTATGCGTACTATTGGCTGAAGGGAGGAGGTGACACGCATTCCTACAGTTTTCCCGTTGCCCATGCAATCTACCAATATTGTCAGATCACGGGGAATTATCAATTGCTGAAAGAGTTATATCCGGAACTTTTACAAAACTATTCAGAGTGGAAGAAAAAAAAATTCATAGCTGAAAAAGGATTGTTCTGGCAAAAAGACGGAGAAGACGGCATGGAAATTTCGATCGGCGGACACGGTTTTCGGGTAACCATCAACTCATATATGGCAGCCGAAGCCGCCACCTTATCCAAAATTGCACATTGGAAAAACGACAACCAAGCACAAGCACTCGAAACCGAAGCCTGCCGGATCAAAGAAAACATGTTCAAATATTTATGGGACCCCAAAGCGGAATTTCTAAAAGTACTGTCTGTTGAAAAAAACGCTTCTTTAAAAGACGTACGCGAACTACACGGATATACGCCTTGGGCATTCGACCTGGCTTCCGCGGACTATGCCGTCGCCTGGAAATTCCTGATGAACACACGACATTTTTTCGCTCCTTACGGGTCAACAACTGCCGAACAATGCCATCCTCAATTCAAAGTTGCTTACGAAGGACATGAATGCCAGTGGAACGGTCCTTCTTGGCCATACGCGACCTCGATGACATTGGTCGGATTGGCTAATTTGTTAAATAATCAAACGCAATCTTTTGTAGATTCACGAGATTTCATAACTTTATTCTCGATTTATGCACGAAGCCTGTATAAGAAAGACGCGAATGGCATACTAACACCATGGATTGACGAAAACCTGAATCCTTTTACTGGCGATTGGATATCCAGGACAATGTTGTCAACACGTCACCAAAAACCCGAAGAACGCGGAAAAGATTATAATCATTCTTTATTCTGCGACCTCGTCATCAACGGGTTAATCGGAATCCGGCCAAGTGAAGAAGAGGAACTCGATGTCAACCCGTTGATACCGGAAGGATATTGGGATTACTTTTGCCTGGACAATCTGACTTATCGTGGCAAAACAATATGCGTGCTTTATGATAAGACAGGTGATAAATATAAACGAGGAGCCGGACTGTCGATTTTCATCAACGGGACAAAGACAGCCACCTCTCCTACTTTGACAAAAATAAGTTGCAAATTATAACATTAAATTTTAAAACCATGAAACAGTATTTTGTACTACTCTTTGCCTGTATGGCACTATGGGGATGCGGCGGACAAGACCAAATAGAAACCCCGCCTTTGAAAATAATCGACCAGATAGACTTCTCGCACGTGCACATCCGGGACAACTTCTGGTCGCCACGTCTCGCCAAGCACACATCGGCTACACTCCCTGTCTGTATCGACCAAATAGAGAACCAAACCGGAAGAATGCAAAATTTTGAAAATGCAGCCAGAGGGACAGGGAAGCATTCCGGTATCTTCTTCGACGATTCGGACGTATATAAAGCGTTGGAAGGTATCGCCTACAGCCTGATCAACAACCCGGACCCCGAACTGGAAAAGAAAGCGGACGAATGGATCGACAAGATCGCGGCAGCCCAACAACCGGACGGATATATCAATACATTCTACACACTGACCGGACAAGACAAACGTTGGAACAACATGGACAAGCACGAGATGTATTGTGCCGGCCACATGATGGAAGCCGCCGTCGCCTATTACCAGGCAACCGGAAAACGGAAACTGCTCGATGTGAGCATCCGTATGGCAGACCACATGATGGAACTGTTCGGTCCCGGCAAGCGCCATTGGGTGCCGGGACATGAGGAGATCGAATTGGCTTTGGTGAAAATATACCGGACAACCGGTCAGGAAAAATATCTCGACTTCGCCAACTGGCTGCTCGAAGAACGCGGACACGGACACGGGAGCATGGGTGGCGAAGGGAAATGGGACCCAGCCTACTACCAGGATGTTATCCCGGTAAGAGAACTGACCGACATTTCGGGGCATGCCGTCCGTTGCATGTACCTGTACTGCGGGATGGCCGATGTGGCAGCCTTGAAAAAAGACACCGCTTATGTCGAGGCTTTGAACCGCCTCTGGGACGACGTAGTACTACGTAACATGTACGTGACCGGCGGGATCGGCTCTTCACGGCACAACGAAGGCTTTACCGAAGACTATGACCTGCCGAACCTCGATGCCTACTGCGAGACATGCGCTTCCGTCGGGATGGTCTACTGGAACCAACGCATGAACCAGTTCACAGGCGATTCGAAATACATAGACGTACTGGAACGTTCCATGTACAACGGTGCGCTAGCTGGCGTCTCACTGGCTGGAGACCGCTTCTTCTACGTCAATCCGCTGGAATCGAACGGAGACCATCACCGCCAGGCCTGGTACGGGTGCGCCTGCTGTCCGAGCCAGATCTCGCGCTTCCTGCCTTCCATCGGGAACTATATCTATGGGACATCGGACAAGGCCTTGTGGGTAAACCTCTTCATCGGAAACACCACCGAAGTCACGATCGACGGGAAAAAGGTCGTCATGAAACAAGAAACGGACTACCCTTGGGACGGGCTGGTCAAGCTGACCGTCACCTCCGAACAACCGCTCGGCAAGGAGTTGCGCATCCGTATCCCCGGATGGTGCAAGTCATACACCCTGTCGGTCAACGGGAACAAAGTCGACAGTACGACCGACAAGGGATATACCGTCATCAAGGAATGGAAAACCGGCGACTTGATCGTGCTCAACATGGACATGCCGGTCGAAAAAGTATCAGCCGACCCGCGCGTGCGGCAAAACACGGGCAAGCGCGCCCTGCAACGCGGACCGCTGGTCTACTGCCTCGAAGAGACGGACAACGCGAAAGACTTTGCCGACCTCGCACTGACGCCCACCTCCTCATTCGAGGTCAAAGACGAACCGGACAACCTGGGTGGCATCCGCTCAATCAAAGCCATATCGAATGGACAAACACTACATTTCATTCCTTACTATGCCTGGGACAACCGCAAAGCAGGCAAGATGAAAGTATGGATCGATTATCAAGAATAACATAACATCATCCTATCACCATGAACAAATTGAAAAAAATTTTCCTGACAGCAGTCGCCACCCTCACGGTGGCGACTGTCTCGGCCGCCGGCGAAGAACCCGCAGCCGAAAGTTACCGGAACAACCGACACCCGCTCTTGCAAAAAGACTACATCCAACTGCCTCTCGGAACCATCCGCGCCGAAGGGTGGATGCACGACCAACTGACCCGTATGCGCGACGGAATGACCGGCCACTTGGATAAGGTCTACACGAAAGTAATGGGTCCCCGAAACGGATGGCTCGGCGGTGACGGTGACGTGTGGGAACGGGGTCCGTACTGGATCGACGGACTTCTGCCGTTGGCTTATCTCCTGAACGACCAAGCCCTGATCGAAAAGGTACAACCTTGGATCGAATGGACCTTGGCATCACAAAAGCCCAACGGCTACTTCGGCCCCGATACCGACCGCGACTACGAACCCGGTCTGCAACGCAACAACGCGCAAGACTGGTGGCCCAAAATGGTCATGCTGAAAGTCATGCAACAATACTACACGGCTACGCAGGACCGGCGCGTGATCGACTTCATGACCCGATATTTCCGATACCAACTGGACGAACTGCCCAAAAACCCGTTAGGCAAATGGACCTTCTGGGGCGAACAGCGCGGAGGGGATAACCTGATGGTCGTCTATTGGCTGTACAACATCACCGGCGACAAATTCCTGTTGGATTTAGGCGAGTTAATCCATAAACAGACGTTCAACTGGACAGATATCTTTTTAAATCAAAATCATCTCAGACGCCAACACAGCCTGCACTGTGTGAACCTCGCACAAGGTTTCAAGGAACCGATCGTTTATTACCAGCAAGGCAAAGACTCCAAGCAAATCCAAGCCACCCGCCAAGCGGTCAACGACATCCGTCACACCATCGGATTGCCTACCGGCCTTTGGGGAGGAGACGAACTGCTGCGCTTCGGCAAACCGACGACAGGCTCAGAGCTCTGTACCGCCGTAGAGATGATGTACTCACTGGAAACGATACTGGAGGTCACAGGGGACATGCAATGGGCCGACTACCTGGAGCGCGTGGCATACAACGCCTTGCCCACTCAAGTGACCGACGACTACTCCGCCCGCCAGTATTACCAGCAGACCAACCAGATCGCCGTCACCCGCGAGTGGAGGGAGTTCTCCACCCCGCACGACGACACCGACCTGCTTTTCGGCGAGCTGACCGGCTATCCCTGTTGCACGTCCAATCTTCACCAAGGCTGGCCCAAATTCGTCCAGAACCTCTGGTACGCGACTGCCGACAACGGACTCGCCTCCCTGCTCTTCGCCCCCTCGCAAGTAACGGCACGAGTGGCAGGAGGAATCGAGGTGAACCTGAAAGAGGAAACGGCCTATCCTTTCGAGGAGACAGTACGCTACCATGTTTCGTTTACGGACAAGAAAGTGAAAAAGGTCTTCTTCCCCTTCCACCTGCGCATACCGGGCTGGTGCAAGCAACCGGTGGTCAAGCTCAACGGCAAACCGCTGACGGTCGATGCCTATCCCGGAACCGTCACACGTATCAACCGGGAATGGAAAGAGGGCGATATCCTATCCCTCGAACTGCCGATGGAGGTGACCGTCAGCCGCTGGTATGAAAACAGCGCTGTTGTCGAACGGGGACCGCTGGTCTATGCCCTGAAGATGAACGAGAAATGGGAAAAGAAAGCGTTTGAAAGCGATAAGTCCGACGTGTACGGCAAATGGTATTACGAGGTGACGTCTGACAGTCCCTGGAACTACGCCCTGCCGGCCCGTTCCTTCTCGCCCGACCGGATCAAGGATGCTTTCACGGTAGAAAAATCAGACATTACCACCCCCTATCCATGGAATGTCGAGAACGCCCCCATACGCATCAAAACGAAGGCAATGCGACTGAACGGCTGGACGCAAGTCAGAGGCTCGGCAGGTCCGGTACCCTACTACACGCAGCAAGGCAAAGACTTTGGCGACGAGGAGACGATCGAACTGATCCCTTACGGATGCACGACCCTCCGGATTACGGAATTTCCGGTAAGATGATCCGGCTCTCCATCCCGCCCCACGTCCGTCCGGACAGGGCGGGACGGATCGTACCGAAAGTCCCCTACGTTTGCCGCATTGAACTATTTACGACGCCAAGTTACTACCACCCATAAACCGAATTTGTACCTCGATATTGAGTGTTTTGCAAAATTCCTTTACATTTGTACTTTACAAAAAAAACACTCGCAGGGCATGAGAACATTCCTTATCATTCTACTGGGCACGCTTTCGCTCCTCCTCCCCCGGTCCGGCTGGTCGCACGACCTTTATTTCCGCCACTATACCAACAAACAGGGATTGTCGCACAACACGGTTTATTGTGCCCTACAGGATAAAAAAGGATTCATGTGGTTCGGGACGGACGACGGATTGAACCGTTTCGACGGACATCAGTTCCGGATATACCGCTACAACTCGTACGAGCCGGAAAGTCTGCCGAACGACAGGATCATCAGCCTTTTCGAAGATTCGACCGGTAGGATATGGGTCTGCACCTATTCCCACACCTGCTATTACGACTATCAAACAGATGCTTTCCATCCCCTGACCTTTTCCGACAGCAACAACGCCCCAGAATATTTCCAACAAATCAGAGAAGATAAAAAAGGGAATTTGTGGCTGATGAGCTACAACCGGATCGCCCGCTATGCCCTTTCAGGCGAAAGCAGTCCGCATTTCTACCCCGAAGGGGAGCAGATAAGCATGATAGACATCACGATGAACGAAGAGAGCGAGCCGATCCTCGCCGGACGCAGCGACCTGTTTTTCTACAAACCGGAGGCAGACAAATTCGCCCGTATCCCGATACTGACTGAAAAGGAAAAAGAAAATCCGATCAACCTCACCAAGCTTTGCCTCGTGCCGGATTGGGGAATACTGGTCGGGACAGACCGGGCAGGACTCAAGTTTTACGACCGGCACAACCGGAAAACGGAAACAGTCATCCCAGATATACAGGTTCGCGACATCAAGCAGTGTAGTGAGAATACGTACTGGATCGCATCCGAGTCCGGTGTCTACATCCTGAATATGGCAGACCGGAGCATCACGCACCTGCAAAAATCGTTGACAAACGAATATACGATCTCCGACAATGCAGCCTATTCGATCACAAAAGACCGTGAAGGAGGGATATGGGTTACCACCTTTTTCGGAGGAATCAACTACCTGCCCAAAGAATATGTCCCGTTTAAATATTTTATCGGAGGGAAAACCCATCCGGGAATGCCGGGAAATGCCGTACGTGAAATCTGTCCGGACCGATACGGCAACCTCTGGTTAGGAACGGAAGATAACGGGATCAACCGCTATAACCCGACTACCGGCAAGATCACGAACTTCTCCCGTACCAACCCAGTCCACCCGCTTTCGGCAACCAATATCCACGGCCTGCTTGCCGACGGCAGCCGGTTGTGGGTAGGGACATTCAACACCGGAATCGACCTTCTGGACATCCCTTCCGGGAAAATCATCAAACGATATACCCGGAACAATACCGACAACCTGCTTCCGGCAGACTTCATACTCTGCTTTTGCAAACTCTCCGAAGACGAAATCCTGATCGGGACCTCCGAAGGGCTTGTCCTCTTCCATAAAAAAGAAGAATGTTTCACCCCTTGGAAAACAGAGATTAAGTCGATGGTACGTCAAATCTACAAAGACAGCAAAGGGGATATCTGGGTTGCGACCACCTCCGGCGCTTATCGCTATTCTAAAACTGACAAGAAGTTAGCGCACTATACATCCAACCGCGAGCGGTCACAGACCATCGGCGACAACAACGTGACATCCATATTCGAAGATTCGAAAAAACGGATTTGGGTGGCAACGACCTATGGTTTCTCCCTCTACAACGAGATATCGGATTCATTCAACCGCATCACGGTTGAAAACGGACTGCCCAGCAATATCGTACACCGTATTTTAGAAGACGACGAACATCTTTTCTGGATTGCAACGGCCAACGGGCTGGTTCGTTTTAACCCGGAAACATATGTGATGAAGACTTTCTCGTACACGGATGGCTTGCCCGAAACGCAATTCAACTATTGTTCTGCCTACAAGATGCCGGATGGGACCATGTATATGGGAACGATAAACGGAATGATCGCCTTTAATCCGCGCGATTTCAAAGAGGATGTTTATTCACCGTCGGTATGTATCACTCGCATAGATGTGCAGGACGACCGCATCGGTGCCCCTAAATATAATGTCAACCAGATTATGAAAAACGGAGAATTGAAACTTCCGCATAACCGCTCCACTTTTACCCTTTCGTATGTGGCATTGAGCTATACATCTCCAGACGCGATCCAGTATGCCTACCGTTTGGAAGGGAGTGACAAAGACTGGATCTATATGAAGCAGAATAAAGACGTGACCTTTGCCAACCTGTCACCCGGCGACTATGTTTTCCGGGTAAAATCGACCAATAGCAGCGGGGTTTGGCAAGATAACGAGACGACTCTTCGGATCACGGTGACACCGCCATTCTGGGCTACCGGATGGGCATTACTCATTTATTTCACGATCTTATGCCTGCTGATCGTACTCTGGTATAACTATAAAAAAGCCAAACTGGAAGAAAAACACCGCATCAACCGTGAAATATTCGAAAGTAAGAAGGAAAAAGAACTTTATAATGCAAAAATACAGTTCTTTACCTTTATCACGCATGAAATACGGACACCTCTTACCCTGATAAAAGCCCCGCTGGAAAAAATCCTTCGTTCAGGGGATGGAACGCCCGCCACACAGGAGAACCTACGAATCATCGAGAAAAACACTGGGCGACTGTTAGACCTAAGTAACCAACTATTGGACTTCCGCAAGACGGAAAGCCGCGGGTTCAAACTGAACTATGTCAAGACCGATGTCGTCCTCTGGCTGGAAACGATCCTGCATCCGTTCCGTCCGGCTTTCGAACAGGGAAACAAGAATTTCACAGTCAAGCTGCCGGATCTACCTTTCGAGGCCTGTCTGGACCGAGAAGCATTCTCGAAGATCGTCAGCAACCTGGTCAGCAATGCACTGAAGTACTCGGACAGCCGGATATCGCTCGAATTACTCCCTCCTTCAGGTGAAGAGCGCATGTTCACCCTGCTCGTCACCAACGACGGGCTTCTGATACCCGACAGTGAAATCGAAAATATATTCAATCCGTTCTACCGCCTCAAAGAGACAGAAAACCAGCAAGGAAGCGGTATCGGTTTGTCGCTGGCCCACTCTTTGACCGAATTCCACTGCGGCAGACTGTTCTATCGACAAACGCCGGACGGCTTGAACCAGTTTGTCCTGATGCTCCCAGAACAGCAGGAAGACAGTTTCCAGACCACTGCTGGAAAAGAGAAAGCGGAAATAGTCACATTGGCCGAAACGGGCAAATCGGTTATCTTAATTGTCGAAGACCAAAATGATATGCGCCATTTCATCGCCCGCGAACTGGCGGAAACATATCAAGTGCTAGAAGCGGAAAACGGGAAAGTAGCTCTTGATCTGGTCCGTAAAAACACGGTCAACCTAATCATCAGCGATGTCATGATGCCGATCATGGACGGCTTCGAACTTTGCAACGAAATGAAAAACGATGTCAATGTCAGCCATATCCCGTTTATCCTGCTGACAGCACAACACAACCTGCAATCACGCCTGAAGGGACTGAACTCTGGAGCCGATGCCTATATGGAGAAACCGTTCTCTATCGAACTGCTGACGGCCCAAGTGGGCAACCTTTTGAAAAGCCGTAAGCTACTGAACAAAACCTATTTGGAGAAGCCGTTCGCCCCGGTAGCCTCTCTCGCCGTTTCGCAGGTGGATGATATTTTCCTTCGCAAACTGAACGATTATTTGGAAGAACACCTCAGCAATGAAGCACTCTCCGTTGAGATGCTTGCCGATACGATGGGAATGAGCACTTCCAGCCTCTACCGCAAAGTTAAGGGTCTGTCCGGTCTTTCTCCTAACGACTTCATCCGCATTGCCCGCTTAAAGAAGGCGATCCTGCTGATGCAGAACGGAGAGAACCGCATCAGCGAGATCGCTTTCCAAGTCGGCTTTTCGTCACCTGCCTACTTCTCCACCTGCTTCCAGAAGCAGTACGGAAAGACTCCATCAGAATATATGAAGCACTTAAAAATTGAGAATTAAAAATAGAGACCGATCATTATTTTTTAATTCTCACCGCTCTGCCACTGGGAAAGCAGAAATCCTCAACCTTGCCGCTCCCATAGGGACCAAGGTGATTTCATCCAGGCAGTCGGACTTGCGGGCGTTTTCGTATGGAAGGACTCCGCATAATCCGTATTCGTCAATTTTCCACTCCGGCACCAAACGTCCCTGAGCCTTAAATTCCATCGGGACGGAAGAGAGAGTGAAAGGATTGTTGTCCGACGGCCAGTTTCTGCGTTGCAACGTGATAGGTGACTGGACTCTCAAGGCATAATTCCACGGGCTTGCAGGCAGAATCTCGAATGTCGGCCATGCGGAGGCATCCGCTCCTTCCTGCCATTTGGAATCCCAAACAGCAGTCTCGGTGCTGGGCATTTGCTTGTATTCTTCCTCTATTTTCAAGGACAGGGTTAGCGGACCGTAATCGACACTGACACTATTCTTATTTACCTGCCACTGACGAACGGCATATTCCATCGGAAGGTTCAGGACTACCTCATCGCCATCTTTCCATTCCCGTTCTATACAAGCGTATGTTCCGGGAGCAAGCTTTGTTTGCTGTTTTTTTCCGTTGATCAAGACAGAAGCATTTTTACACCAGGACGGGATGCGGAGATAGAAGGGGAAAGATACGTTTTCGGACGTTCCAACCGTAAAACGTGTCATTTCCTCAAACGGATAATTCGTCTGTTCGCGTAAGGTGATTTCCGTTCCATCGCCCACCTTTACATTTGCCTTACAAGAATTGTATAAAACGGCGGCTACCCCGTTATCCGGCGTTGCCAACACCAAATGTTCGACATAATAAGGCCAACCGAAACCATGATTGTGCTGACAGCAACGACTGCTGAACGGGTTCATGGCCAAGAACGGACCGGAATTATCCAATCCCGGATGATGATTGCGAGAATCGCTGATCGCCATATTCGGACAAGTCAGATAACGAAGCGCCCGGTAATCAGGCATCAAAGAAGCTGGATAACTGTTGAACGCAACATCTTCGAGGTGATCAGCCCAATAAGGATCGCCACTGATCAAAAGCATGATCTCGTCGGAAGCCATCTGCTCCACAAAACCACAAGTCTCCGTACCCTGTCGAGGATCGAAGAAACCGATACGGGCATTCTCATCCGCCCCAAACATTCCACCAGGAACTTGGCCGAAAGCACGGCGTACCAAACTCTGGACATTATAGCTGGCAGCCAACATCGCCGAATCTTTTGTAAACAGAAAATAAGTGGCAGGTTCGCGAAAACACTGGGCAACATTCACATTGTGCCAGTTAGGAAGCTGAGTTGATTTTGTCCAATCCGCCGTATTCCTGTGAATCTTTTCGGCCAACCGAAGAAGTGACTCGTCACCCATGCGGTTATACAGCCAAACCACACTCCAAAGATTATCCCCCCCGCGGCTATTTTCCCAATAACTCGACAGGAAAGCGTCATCAGGAACCGTTTGCAGATAATGACAATAGCGGGTCATGAAGTCAATCACCCGGTTATCGTTCGTATATTCATGATAAGATTGCATGATCCAAAGGACGATCATGTTCGGCCAAAAATCCTGCTTGCCGTTATTCAAATGCACCGGCCCGAAATTACCATCCGCTCGCTGACTTGACAAGATGGCCTCTATCCAGAATTTCGTTTCCTTCAACAAAGTCTCGTCTCTCAAGGCATACGCCATGTTACCATACCCTCGCAACCAGTAGGGCACTTCTTCCCACCCCCATTCACCTCCGTTTTTCAACCAGGCATTGTTTTCCTTTTGCAGCCAGGCACTAATCTCCCCCAAATGACCACAAAGTCCATCCTTCTGTAATTCGATCTGCCGCCTGATCCAGCCTTCTGGCTCGATACTTCCGGCGGGCAGCTTAATAAATTGCAACGGTTGCAACGGAGCCCGGTTACTTACATAGTAATCATTATGAGATGCAGTGGACAAACGTTCCATTGTCCGGATCTCTTGCGTCTGCTTACCTGCACACGACGCCAACAGAATTGAGAAAAATAAAATCGTCTTTTTCATGCTTATCAGATTTATTGGGCAAAGAAAAGGATTATGACAGAAAAACATGATAAGAAATCAATCAAAAACATATAAAAATCGTTCTATCACTTTCTCCTGATGAAAAAACAATAGAACGATATTAAATTCTTTGGTTACTTATCTTTCTAAAGAAAAGCAACAATCACTTTCTCAACTGGCTCAGTCCATAATACAGCAAACGGAGTACAACCGACAATCCGTAAAAGCCACACGTAATGAGTAGCATCCACAACGATTGTGTCCAAAGCTCGGACCAGCTTGTACCGTATGCTATGATTGAGATAATGTTCATCAGATAAGCGAGCGCGATACAGACACAGAATATCTTGATTTCCGTTTTTTGTCTCTTTACAGATAATACGATCTCTTTCATAATCATGCAAAATTTAGATACGGTATTTTATATTCATCCGGGAAAGTAATCACCCGTCCTTCATCAATCGCCTGCAAGCCCAACAAACCCAAAACAGAGGAATAGTAAGCTTCTTCCACCAGGTTAGGAGCCGGTTTTCCAGTAATAGCCGCTTCGCAGAAAGCAGTAACCAACTCGATAGAACCGTCGCCAGCAGCTCCTACCGATGACTGTCCACTGATCGTTGTGACATTGTCCATGATCAGATGTCCCTTGTTTACCGATGCAGTTTCAGGAACCCAACTCGGGCCGGCAAATGAAACATTGTCGAAGATCTTATGTTCGATCTGGTTGATCAACTGCATGATACCAGGAGCAGGTTCGACATCTTCAAAATAATATTTACCTTTTTCCGGTTCCATCGTGCCCTTGCTTCCCATAATCTCTTCTTCAAGGCCATAAAACTTGTTGGCAATCATCGACTCATAGGTCATCTTCACACCATTCGGATAATGATAAATCAAATTGATACTGTCATACACTTCGCGACCATCCTTCCAATAGACGATATCTCCCATGCCGGCTACCTTTTCGGGAAGCATCCGGAGCGCCCAGTTTCCAACCTGCAACTGATGGGTTGCCAATTCTGTTACCAAGCCGCATGAATATTCCTTATATAAACGCCAGTTGATCTTACGTTCCAAATCGGGAGAAGGGACCGGACGGCGCCAGTCGTTATTACGGAACCAATACGCCCGTATCGAATTTATCTCTCCCAACAAGCCGGCATGGATCATTTCCATCGCCTTTATATATTTCGGATCATACAAGCGCTGCTGGCCGATAAACATCACCTTGCCGGATTCCTTAAACACATTATACATATCCAGACAGTCAGCACACGTCATCGCCATCGATTTCTCGCAGAAGACATGCTTTCCGGCATGCAAGGCGTCTATTGTGATATGCGCATGTTCGTACAGCGGAGTGGCGATCATGACAGCTTGTATATCTCTATCATCCAAAAGCTTCCGGTAATCGTCATATGTCTTGGCTTTCGGATAGAGAGCCGAAGCCTCTTTCAGGTGGGGAGGATAATTATCACACAAGGCAACCACATCGGCATACGGAATCGTCTTCAGGTTATTCAAGTGGTACTGTCCGCGCGAACCTGTACCAATAAATCCGATCCGCACTTTCTCCTTTGCGATCTGCACCTTATCGTCGGCACTACAGGACTGCAACCAGGGAAACGCGGAAAGCAGCACACCGCCTCCACCAATCATTCCCAACTCCTTAAAGAAGTCCCGCCGGCTTAAATTGACTGAATTCTCATCATTTTTCATAACTTATATACATGTTTTTCATAAATATCAAATTGAGACGCGATTACCGGAACACGCTCGTCGCCGCAGATCATAAAGGCAGTTGTCAGAATCTCCGCCACCACCGGATCTTTCGCCACCACCGACACCATTTTCTTATCCTCCACGAATGTTCCCGTATGCGGGTTCACGATATGGCGCGGATGGGAAGGCATATTTCCCGATATCGATAACGAACTATCACTCAACTTCAAATCGGCAATCCGCTCTTTCGTAAACGGATTGTCAAGACCCACCGGCCAATATTCGCCGCACGGATGCGTACCGACCGCCAGAACCGAACTATTTCCGAAATTGACAAGCGCCTTACCAATCCCGTTTTCTTCCAACAGTTCCCGTATTTTAGCAAGCGCATATCCTTTCCCGTACCCGCCGAGATCAATGTGTAAAGATTCAGAAAAGAAAAAAATGCTTTTATCTTCTTCCGTCAGCAATACCTGGTCGAATCCCTGCAAAGTTATATCGAAATATCCTTCCGTCAGCTCATTGTAACGCTTGCAGTTCAACAATATATTCCAAAGCTCTTCCCCCACCGTCACCGGATAGTGTCCGGCTTCCCGGTTAACAAATGAAACCTCACTCTCCGGATCGAACCGGTTCAGCATTTTATCTAATCGCTGCACTTCCGATTCGACCTTTTCCCAGACCGTACCAAGAAGGCGGGGATCACTGCCGACCATCAAGATGTCAAACTGCGTTCCCATTACCGACGACATAGATCCATGGAAAAGCCCAGAAGCCGCATAATAGTTAGAATAAGCCATTTGTTACCTGTTATTTTTTACATGGTTCAAAGAGGTGTGCGTACACACTCTGCAAATATAGGGGATTTGTTCGTTTCACAAATAGAATTAGGCAACCTTTTTCTCAAAAGGTTGCCTAATTAGCGTTTATTTTCGTTTAAAACATTTATTACAACTCAACCTTCGCCAAGCAGAATTCCTTTTCCGGATGATAAGCCAGAACGCAGTGCCAAGCCTGTTACATTTTATTGGCACAAGAGTTCCACTGGCATGGTACTCCCGTTTCATGGGCAGGAAACAGTAGTTTCATAGGTAGGGAACGACCGTTACATAGGCAGGAAACAACACCAGCACTGCTATCTCCTCACCCTTTTGATGCCTCCGAGGCTGAAAAAAGAAACCAGCCATTCGTTTATTACAAGATAATAGCTTACATTTGCATCTAAAAGTATTATCTAAAATCTATGATTCCGATGAGTACACAAATTAGTAAAAGCCTGATAGCGCTTTTCTTTTTAGGAATGTTCGTAACCGGTTGCAATACTAACACGAAGCAAACGGCCGATAATGATATTAAATTCGATTCTATCCGGGTGGATAGGACCTATCATCTGCTGAATAATCCCGATAATCCCAATTGCAACTTGCAATTGAACTTCACCTATCCTGCCAAATTTTCCGATAAGGAGATTCTGAAAAAGATACAGAATGACTTTGTCCTCTCCTACTTCGGCGAGAATTATGAGAACCTGTCTCCAGAAGAGGCGGTCGCCAAGTACACGGAAGACTATCTGAACAACTATAAAGAACTGGAAGCCGATTTCAAGGCAGAGTTGGAAAAGAAGGACGATCTGCCGGTCGGAGCCTGGTTCTCTTATTTCGAAATGTCATCGGATGAAATCGTCTACAACCAGAATGACATTCTGAGCTATACTGTAAGTTTCGAAAACTATACAGGCGGTGCACACGGTTCGCATGCCTACAACAATCACGTGATCAACTTGAAAACAGGCAATGCAATCACAGAAGAAGATATTTTCATCGAGAACTTCCAGGACAGCCTCGCACAGATATTGATCGATCATATTGCCAAACAAAACAAGGTGGAGAATCCGAAAGATTTGGAAAACATCGGTTTTTTCAGTGTCGAAGAAATTTTTCCGAACGGTAATTTCCTGGTCGACGAGGACGGCATCACGTATACCTTTAATGAATATGAGATCGCCGCTTACGTGGTAAGGGAAACAAACGTATTCTTACCCTATGCGGAAATCCTATATCTATTGAAAAAAGACAGTCCAATTGCGAAACTAATTGACAATTGACAAATAAAATATAACAATAATCCCATACATATAATTTATGGATAACAGTGCAACAATATCCTCCCAATTGTCAATTGTCAATTGTCAATTGGGGGTTCTAAAGTCTTACTTTCCAACGCTAACCGATGCGCAAAAGCAACAGATAGACGCCCTGTTTGATTTGTATTCAGACTGGAATTCCAAAATCAATGTAATTTCACGCAAAGATATAGAGAACCTGTACCTGCACCACGTACTTCATTCGTTAGGTATCTTGAAAATGCTGAAATTCAGAGAAGGATCGACAATTATGGATATCGGTACGGGAGGCGGTTTTCCCGGCATACCACTTGCGATCCTGCTCCCTGAAGTACAGTTTCATTTGGTAGACAGTATCGGAAAAAAAATCAAGGTCGGACAAGCTGTAGCCGAAGCGATCGGTCTGAAAAACGTCACTTTCCGCCATTGTCGTGCCGAAGAGGAAAAACAATTATTCGACTTTGTCGTGAGTCGTGCCGTCATGCCACTGGCCGATCTGGTAAAAATCGCCCGTAAGAATATAAAGAAGGAACAACAAAATGCACTTCCTAACGGTTTGATTTGTCTGAAAGGAGGAGAGTTGCAGCATGAAATATTGCCATTCCACAAGCAAGCTGTCAGCCTCAACCTGAGTGACCATTTTAAAGAAGAATTTTTCCAAACTAAAAAAGTTGTTTACGTACCGTTATGATTACAATAAAATCGTTTGAGTTCAATTATTTCCAGGAAAACACATTCCTGCTGTATGATGATACACGCGAGGCCGTACTGATCGATTGTGGTTGCTGTCGCAAGGAAGAAGAAAAGGAGTTAACCGACTTTATCCTCGAAAACAAGTTGACATTAAAGCATTTGCTCTGTACTCATCTGCACGTGGATCACGTATTTGGAAACGGTTTTATATATAAGACATACGGTTTGAAACCCGAAGCGAACAAGCAGGATGTCGAGAAACTACCCTCTCCGGACGAACAGGCCAAGTTGTTCGGACTCCGTCAGCATGTCGAGAACGTCCCGGTTGAAAAATATATCGTAGGAGGCGAGATCATTAAGTTCGGCACATCCGAACTTCAAGTGCTGACAGTTCCCGGACATTCACCCGGCAGCATCGCTTTCTATAACAAAAAGAACGGCTTTGCGATCGTCGGCGATGCACTGTTTGCCGGAAGTATCGGCCGTACCGACCTTTGGGGTGGAAACCAGGAGGTATTGGTTGCCGCCATCCACGACAAACTCCTTTCACTTCCCGACGAGACAGTAATCTATCCGGGGCATGGACCGGAAACAAGAGTCATCGATGAGAAGTTCAACAATCCCTATTTGTAATTGACAATTAAGAATTAATTCATAAATCATAAATCACAATATTATGGACACAAATAAATTTGTAAACCGCCACGTTGGTATCTCGGCAGAAGACATTCCTTCCATGCTGCAAGCCATCGGCGTCAAGTCGGTTGACGAACTGATCGATCAGACCATCCCGTCCGACATCCGTTTGAAAGAACCGCTTAACCTTCCCGAACCCATGACGGAACGTGAGTTCGCAGAACACATCTCGGAGTTGGCATCCAAAAACGAAGTCTTCACTTCTTATATCGGAATGGGTTGGTATGACACAGTATGTCCGGCTCCTATCCAACGTAACGTATTTGAAAATCCGGTTTGGTACACTTCCTACACTCCGTACCAGGCAGAAGTTTCACAAGGACGTCTGGAAGCGTTGTTGAATTTCCAGACTGTTATCGCTGAACTGACCGGCCTGCCGCTAGCCAACTGTTCCCTGCTGGACGAAGCGACAGCAGCAGCCGAAGCAGCTACTACGCGGAGAAACTTCCGGTAGCCGTAGCCGTGCACAGGTGAAAGCAGAAGCCAATACGTTGTTTGTCGACGAAAACGTATTCGCCTCTACACTGGCCGTTATCAACACTCGCATGATCCCGCAAGGCATCAAGGTCGTTGTGGGTGATTACAAAACATTTGAATTCACACCGGATGTATTCGGGGCTATCGTCCAGTATCCGAATGCCGACGGTTCGATCGAAGATTATAAAGAATTCATCGTACGTGCCAATGCCGGTGGAGCACGTGTCGCCGTTGCTGCCGACCTGATGAGTCTTGTCCTGCTGACTCCTCCGGGAGAATGGGGTGCAGATGTCGTGTTCGGAAGCAGCCAACGTTTCGGTATCCCGATGTTCTACGGTGGTCCGTCCGCTGCATTCTTCGCCACGAAAGACGAATACAAGCGTTCCATCCCCGGACGTATCATCGGCATTTCCAAAGATGCCTATGGACACACGGCTTACCGCTTGGCTTTGCAAACACGCGAACAACATATCAAACGTGAAAAGGCGACCTCCAATATCTGTACCGCCCAAGCCTTGCTAGCCACGATGGCTGGTTTCTACGCCGTTTACCACGGTGCCGAAGGCTTGAAGAACATCGCAGGTCGTATCCACGCTTCTGCAGGTTTCCTAACAGGCGAGTTGGAAAAACTAGGCTACAAACAATTGAACAAAAACTATTTCGACACACTGAAAATCCAGTTGCCGGAACATGTATCCATCAATGCACTCCGCGAGATCGCATTGGAATGTAAGGTGAACTTGCGTTACTTCGATGCCGGACAGATCGGCATCAGCTTGGACGAAACGACCGGACCGACCGATATCGGCGTATTGCTGTATATCTTCGCAGGGGCAGCCGGAAAGGACTACATGCTGAAAGAAGCCGTTCCTGAGAAAACTTATTTCGATCCGAAATTCGCCCGTACTTCCGAATTCCTGCAAGAAGACGTATTCAAAAAATATCATACCGAAACGGAACTGATGCGTTATATCACCCGCCTGGGACGAAAGGATGTTTCATTGGCCCAATCCATGATCTCTTTAGGTTCTTGTACGATGAAACTGAATCCGGCATCGACCATGCTTCCACTCAGCCGTCCGGAATTCATGAATATACATCCGTATGCACCGGAAGACCAGGTCGAAGGCTACACGGAACTGATTGAAAACTTATCGGCTTACTTGTGTGAGATCACCGGATTCAAAGGCTGTACGCTGCAACCTAATTCCGGAGCAGCCGGCGAATATACAGGTCTGCGCGTAATCCGGGCTTATCTGGAAAGCATCGGGCAGGGACATCGCAACATCGTCCTGCTTCCTGCCTCTGCCCACGGTACGAACCCGGCAAGTGCGGTTCAATGCGGTTTTACGACCGTTACGGTGAAATGTGACGACAAAGGAAATATCGACTTGGAAGATTTCCGGGCTAAAGCCGAAGCCAACAAGGACAACTTAGCAGCCAGCATGATCACCTATCCGTCTACTCACGGTATCTTCGAGGTGGACATCAAGGAAATGTGCGACATTGTTCACGCTTGCGGTGGTCAGCTGTATATGGACGGCGCCAACATGAATGCACAAGTCGGTCTGACCAATCCGGGTACTATCGGTGCAGACGTCTGCCACCTAAACCTGCATAAGACCTTTTCTTCTCCTCACGGAGGAGGCGGTCCCGGTGTCGGTCCGATCTGCGTTGCCGCACATCTCGTCCCGTTCCTGCCACAGCATCCGATATTATGGGGCAGCGACCTGAACACAGTCTCCGCCGCACCTTACGGTAGCGCGGGCATTCTGCCGATCACATATGCTTATATCCGCATGTTGGGAACAGAAGGGTTGGAAACGGTCACCAAGACCGCGATCTTGAATGCGAATTATCTGGCAGCCAAATTCAAAGATACTTACGGAATCGTTTACACAGGTGCTACAGGTCGCGTCGGTCACGAACTGATCCTGGAATGCCGCACGGTAAAAGAACGTTCGGGTATCGATGAAGGCGATATCGCCAAGCGCCTGATGGACTTCGGCTACCACGCTCCAACTCTTTCCTTCCCTGTTCACGGCACTCTGATGGTCGAACCGACCGAAAGCGAAAGCAAAGCCGAACTGGATCGTTTCGTCGAGGTGCTGGAATGTATCTGGAACGAAATCAAGGAAGTGGAAGAAGGCAAGGCTTCAAAGGAAGACAACGTATTAAAGAACGCTCCTCATCCCGAATATGAAGTAACGGCCGACGAATGGAAACACGAGTATCCGCGCAGCAAGGCCGCCTTCCCGCTGGAATGGTTGCACGACAGCAAATTCTGGGTGAATGTAGCCCGCGTAGACAATGCGTATGGCGACCGCAACCTGATTCCAACACTTTGTGCATGCGAAATTTAATATAAACCGGCGCAAACCTATTACTCGATTTCGACTTGACAAAACGGTGCCAAAGCACCTTTATCACGATCTTTCAGGCACGGATTTCACGGATTGACACGGATAAATTTATTTTCTTTCCGTGTTTTCCGTGTAATCCGTGCCTAAATTATGGTGATTAGTAAGGTGGTAAGTAAAAAGAAAGGATATGCTCAAAAAAACCTAAAGTGTGCAGATTCCAGACGAAAGTTCTTTGATATAAAGAATGTTTGATTACTTTTGCAGGTCAGTATTCAGAAGGTTAATTCGAACAAATATCCAATATAGAAATCTAATATTCCTATAATATGAGTTTAAAAATTATTGTATTGGCGAAACAGGTTCCGGACACACGCAATGTGGGAAAGGATGCGATGAAAGAGGACGGAACTATCAACCGAGCCGCACTTCCCGCAATCTTCAACCCGGAAGATCTGAACGCATTAGAACAAGCCCTCCGCTTGAAAGACGCCTATCCGGGAACTACGGTAACCTTGTTAACAATGGGTCCGGGGCGTGCAGCTGAAATTATTCGTGAAGGTTTATACCGGGGAGCAGACGGTGGTTATCTGCTAACCGACCGTGCATTTGCCGGTGCCGACACTTTGGCAACGTCTTATGCGCTTGCCACAGCAATCAAGAAAATAGGTGACTACGATATTATCATCGGAGGACGCCAGGCTATTGACGGCGATACAGCACAGGTAGGTCCTCAAGTCGCTGAAAAGTTAGGATTAACACAGGTCACATATGCCGAAGAAATCCTGAACGTAGACGAAAAGAATCGCAGTATCACAGTGAAACGGCATATCGACGGTGGTGTCGAAACAGTGGAAGGTCCGCTGCCTATCGTGATTACGGTCAACGGTTCGGCTGCCCCCTGCCGTCCGCGTAATGCCAAGTTGGTGATGAAATACAAACGGGCATTGGGCGCGCAGGAAAAAGTTCCTGCTCCCGCCTGCCATCCGGAAGGCGTATCGGCACTGCCATACCCCGAACTGTATGAAAAGCGCCCGTACCTGAATATTCCGGAATGGAGTGTTGCCGATGTAAACGGAGATCTCGCACAATGCGGTTTGTCCGGTTCGCCGACAAAAGTCAAAGCGATTCAGAACATCGTGTTCCAGGCAAAGGAAAGCAAGACGCTGACCGGCTCAGACAAGGATGTGGAAGATTTGATTGTTGAACTGTTAGCTAACCACACTATCGGATAATTGACAATTGATAATTGACAATTCATACGGTAAAAAAGATTGAACAATATGAATAATGTATTTGTATATTGTGAGCTTGAAGGTACAACGATTGCCGATGTAAGCCTCGAACTGCTGACCAAAGGTCGCAAGTTAGCCAACCAGTTGAACTGCCAACTCGAAGCCATTGTGGCCGGTTCCGGACTGGAAGGGATTGAAAAGCAGGTGATGCCTTATGGCGTGGACAAGGTGCATATTTTTGACGCTCCCGGTCTGTTCCCGTACACTTCCCTTCCTCATTCTTCTGTTTTGATCAATCTGTTCAAAGAAGAAAAACCGCAGATCTGCCTGATGGGAGCAACGGTTATCGGCCGTGACTTAGGCCCCCGTGTTTCTTCTGCACTGACAAGCGGTCTGACAGCAGACTGTACATCCCTCGAAATCGGCTCGCACGAAGACAAAAGAGCTGGTAAAACATACGAAAACCTGTTATACCAGATCCGTCCCGCTTTCGGTGGTAACATCGTAGCGACGATCATCAATCCGGAACACCGTCCTCAGATGGCGACTGTTCGCGAAGGTGTGATGAAAAAAGAAATTCTGGACGCCGGTTATAAAGGCGAAGTGGTAAAACACGACGTCGCCAAATATGTTCCGGAAACGGATTATGTCGTAAAGGTCATCGACCGCCACATAGAAAAGGCCAAACACAACCTGAAAGGTGCTCCGATCGTAGTAGCCGGCGGTTACGGAATGGGTTCCAAGGAAAGTTTCGATATGTTGTTCGAACTGGCAAAGGAACTTCATGCCGAAGTAGGCGCCAGCCGTGCAGCCGTTGATGCCGGTTTCTGTGACCATGACCGCCAGATCGGCCAGACAGGTGTGACGGTCCGTCCGAAATTGTATATCGCTTGCGGTATCTCCGGACAGATCCAGCATATCGCAGGTATGCAGGATGCAGGTATCATCATCTCTATCAACAACGACGAGAACGCTCCGATCAACACGATTGCCGACTACGTGATCAACGGCACTGTTGAGGAGGTGATTCCGAAGATGATTAAGTATTACAAACAGAACAGCAAGTAAAGAGATGGCAAATTATTATACAGACATTCCGGAACTCAAGTATCACTTGAACAATCCGATGATGGAACGTATTTGCGAACTGAAAGAACGCAATTACAGAGATAAAGAAGAGTTCGACTATGCACCGCAGGATTATGCCGATGCAATGGACTCGTTCGACAAAGTGCTTGAAATCACAGGCGAAATCACGGGTGAGATCATCGCTCCCAATGCCGAAGGAGTTGACGAAGAAGGCCCCCACTGCGCAAACGGACGTGTGGAATACGCTTCCGGGACCAAGCAGAATCTGGATGCAATGGTGAAAGCCGGCCTGAACGGTATGACCATGCCGCGCCGTTTCGGCGGTTTGAACTTCCCGATCACGCCGTACACCATGTGCGCCGAAATCGTGGCCGCTGCCGATGCTGGATTCGGAAACATCTGGTCGTTGCAAGATTGTATCGAGACATTATATGAATTCGGAAACGAAGACCAGCACAGCCGTTTCATTCCGCGTATCTGCGCCGGTGAAACGATGTCTATGGACTTGACAGAGCCGGATGCCGGTTCCGACTTGCAGTCCGTGATGCTGAAAGCGACTTTCGACGAAAAAGAAAATTGCTGGCGTCTGAACGGTGTGAAACGTTTCATCACAAACGGAGACGCCGACCTTCATCTGGTCTTGGCCCGTTCGGAAGAAGGGACGAAAGACGGGCGTGGCCTGTCTATGTTCATCTATGACAAACGCCAGGGTGGCGTAGATGTCCGCCGTATTGAAAACAAGTTGGGTATTCACGGTTCGCCTACCTGCGAACTGGTTTACAAGAATGCGAAAGCCGAACTTTGCGGAGATCGCAAATTAGGTTTGATCAAATATGTGATGGCGCTGATGAACGGTGCCCGTTTGGGTATCGCCGCACAGTCTGTCGGTCTGAGCCAGGCCGCCTACAACGAAGGGTTAGCTTACGCAAAGGAACGCAAACAGTTCGGCAAAGCAATTATCGAATTCCCGGCTGTTTACGACATGCTGTCTATCATGAAAGCGAAGCTGGATGCCGGCCGTGCCTTACTGTATCAGACTTCCCGTTATGTAGATATCTACAAAGCACTGGACGACATCGCCCGTGAACGCAAGCTGACTCCGGAAGAACGTCAGGAACAGAAAAAATATGCCAAACTAGCCGACTCTTTCACCCCGCTGGCAAAAGGTATGAACTCCGAATATGCCAACCAGAACGCATACGACTGTATCCAAATTCATGGTGGTTCAGGCTTCATGCTGGAATATGCTTGTCAACGTATCTACCGGGATGCCCGCATCACCTCCATCTACGAAGGAACGACGCAATTGCAGACAGTTGCAGCCATCCGTTACGTGACCAACGGTTCCTATCTGGCTACCATCCGAGAATTCGAAACAATCCCGTGTTCTCCTGAAATGGAACCGCTGAAAGGCCGCCTGGTTGAAATGGCCAATAAGTTCGAAGCCTGCATGAACAAGGTGAAGGAAGCGCAGAACCAGGAATTGCAGGACTTTGTTGCCCGTCGCCTTTATGAAATGGCAGCCGACTGCATCATGGCTCACCTGCTGATCCAAGACGCGACAAAGACTCCTGAAATGTTTGCCAAATCAGCTGTCGTATACTTGAATTATGTCGAAGCGGAAGTGGAAAAACACAGCAGCTTTATCTTGAAATTCAATGCCGACGAATTAGCAAGCTACAGACAATAATAGAGCGTATCTAATTTCATAAAAGCCGGATATCTTCTCTTGATTTCCGGCTTTTTCCTTATATTTAGACTCGTATTAAGCCAATAAGACAACCATCGACTATGAAACAGTACAATCCAGACATCCACCATCGTCACAGTATCCGTTTGAAAGGATATGATTATTCACAGGAAGGGTTATAAATGATATTAAACCCATATGGTGAAATAATCCAACAATGTTATTGGGATTTGGAACACAAATACCCCAATATCGAATGTTGCGAATATGTTATTATGCCAAATCATTTCCATGCGATTATAAAAATCGATCGGGATGCATTTAGGGCGGGCGAACCCCGCCCCTACGTGGTGACACTGGGGCATATTGTGGGATATTTTAAATATCAATCGACAAAAATGATTAATCTACACGGTCAAAAATTATGGCAACGTAATTATTATGAACATATCATACAGGATGAAAAAGCGTATCATAATATATCCAATTATATATTAAACAATCCGGCACAATGGGCATACGACCGATTACGCTAATTCATTGTGGTGATTCCATAATACCCATTGCATACTACCACGAAGCAACAGATATATCAGAAATGCCATCCACAATGCATGATTTCCCATCATTCCGAAAAAGAGGTAATAGATCAAAAAGAAAGTGCCGGAAGCGACCAACATCGAATAAAGCATCAGGCGGGTAGCTGTCGCACCGATCAGGATACCATCCCACAAGAAGGCGGCAAAGCCGGCAAGCGGAACAGCCAGCACCCAATAGAAATAGGTTCCGGCCTCTTGTATGACAACAGAGTCATTCGTCAGGAGGGAGAGAAAACCTTTCCCGCCTACTCCATAAAGCAGGGTAAACGAAAGGGACAACCCAATCCCCCAGCCAAACAGCAAACGGATCATCCGACTAAGGGCTGTTTTGTTCCGAGCACCGATATAACGTCCCGCCAAAGCCTCGCCCGCATAGGCAAAACCGTCCATGATATAGGAGAAAAGCGTAAACAACTGCATCAGCAATGTATTAACAGCCAAAACGATATCGCCCTGTCTCGCACCCGTAGAAGTAAAAAATGTAGTAACCGCCACCAAACAAAGCGTACGAAAGAAAATATCGCCATTCACCTGGAAGAAACGACGCATAGCGACCTTATCCATGGCCTCATGCCAGCAAACACGAATATTCAACCGCTTCCGATAGAATACGAACCACAGGAATACAGCCATCCCGAAGCCTCCATATTGAGCGATCAGCGTTCCCGTCGCAACCCCTTGCACCTTCATGCCGAACACAAAGACGAAGATCAGGCTCGCCACGATATTCACGACATTCTGGGTGATCGCAATAAACATCGGGAAACGGGAATTCTGCATTCCGATAAACCAACCGGAGAAACCATACAATCCCAACACAGCCGGCGCTCCCCAAATACAAATATTGAAATATAAGGAAGCCAACCGTTCTACCTCATCCGTCGTATCCAATAGTAAGAAAGCTATTTCCCGTATCGGATACTGGAGCAGAAGCAGAGCCAGAGAAATCAGAATCCCGACACCGACCGACCGGAACAAAACCCTCGTTACTTCCAGGAGATCCCGTCTCCCCAGAGCCTGTGAAGTCATCCCACTCGTTCCCATCCGCAAGAAACCGAACAACCAGTAAATAATATTGAACAGCATCCCCCCTACCGCAATCGCCCCGATATAGGAAGCGGCCCCCAAATGTCCGACAATCGCCACATCGACCAATCCCAACAAAGGAACCGTTATATTGGATACAATAGAAGGAAGCGCTAACTGAAGTATCTTTTTATTCATTATTTATCGTATCTATAAAAACTATTCCTAACTTTGTCAGCAAAGTTACAGATTACTTTAGAAATAACATGATTACACTTATGTTTCAATAACAAAAACGCGAACCCTAAGTAATTGTAAAAAACGTTGGATGTTCGCATCCTCTATAAATCATACACTTATAGATTTATTTAGAGAATATGAACATTTATTGCTTTTCTACTTTATCATTCGCAAAATTACAATTTAAAAGTGTCATCAATAAAGCTTTTCACAAACATGGAGTCGCATCTTTTACAGATGCGTGGATTGAAACAACGAGAAAACAAAGCGCATGGAGCCGATATTGTGTCGCATCTTTTACAGATGCGTGGATTGAAACATCGTCAGCGATAACGCACGAACGGACATTGCTAAGTCGCATCTTTTACAGATGCGTGGATTGAAACCAATAGATACGGGGTTGTTCCGGGCGTCCCTCCCAGTCGCATCTTTTACAGATGCGTGGATTGAAACACTTATAAGTGGTAAGCCCGACAAGAGGAGCAACACGTCGCATCTTTTACAGATGCGTGGATTGAAACACTTTTTGATCAAGCCGTGCAACAGCTTTATCGTGTCGCATCTTTTACAGATGCGTGGATTGAAACTATTTCTGTATTTTGTGATGAGGAGAGTATTGTCAGTCGCATCTTTTACAGATGCGTGGATTGAAACCTGGTAAATAAAACGCAACTCACGAGTTTCACCAGTCGCATCTTTTACAGATGCGTGGATTGAAACCCCCGGAATTAAAGGTTGATGCAGATCGTAATAGTCGCATCTTTTACAGATGCGTGGATTGAAACTCCGAAGGTGGTGCTTTATCTGAATCAGGTTTGGTCGCATCTTTTACAGATGCGTGGATTGAAACAGCTTGCGCCTTGGTTAACTGAACCTCTAAACCTGTCGCATCTTTTACAGATGCGTGGATTGAAACCATCATCTTTTGTTTTAAGACTTACAGTATTTCCAGTCGCATCTTTTACAGATGCGTGGATTGAAACCTTAAATAAAATCATTGATGCTGAACTTCCTGTGTCGCATCTTTTACAGATGCGTGGATTGAAACTGCGAAACAACATAGAGATTATATATGCCCTTTTGTCGCATCTTTTACAGATGCGTGGATTGAAACCAATTTTGCTAATTTGTTTGTCTTGACGAGCAATGTCGCATCTTTTACAGATGCGTGGATTGAAACTTTTGAAAATGCTCCTGAATTAGGTAGGGAATTTAGTCGCATCTTTTACAGATGCGTGGATTGAAACAGGATTATAAGTGAGTGTAATAAAAAGGGGTGCAGGGTCGCATCTTTTACAGATGCGTGGATTGAAACAAAAGAGATGCGCCACCAGTACCAGCGCCCAAAAGGTCGCATCTTTTACAGATGCGTGGATTGAAACTTTTAACCCCGAATTTGATCACATTGGTTATCAGTCGCATCTTTTACAGATGCGTGGATTGAAACTTGCTTTTATCTCTCATATGCTCTTTCTTTGCGTCGCATCTTTTACAGATGCGTGGATTGAAACAACTCGAGATAACGCTGATAAGCATTAACGTTAGTCGCATCTTTTACAGATGCGTGGATTGAAACTATAAGGTTCCTCTACGCACTCTCTGGAAGGATTAGTCGCATCTTTTACAGATGCGTGGATTGAAACGTGATTATGTTGTACCTGCTACTGGTGCTCGTGTGTCGCATCTTTTACAGATGCGTGGATTGAAACTTTGAAGACAGTTCCTTACCTTTAACTTGAAGTAGTCGCATCTTTTACAGATGCGTGGATTGAAACTGAAAAGGATGTTGTAGCCTATGGCACGCAGGATGTCGCATCTTTTACAGATGCGTGGATTGAAACTTTTGTACCGAGAAAGTTACCGTACATGACGGCAGTCGCATCTTTTACAGATGCGTGGATTGAAACTCAAAGCCTCCTGATACATCATCTGAGATGTAACCGTCGCATCTTTTACAGATGCGTGGATTGAAACCTGAGGGTAAAATTTTGCAAAAGGAAGATAGGGTCGCATCTTTTACAGATGCGTGGATTGAAACTAATATGAGTATCGAATTTAATAATGGTTTGGAGTCGCATCTTTTACAGATGCGTGGATTGAAACAATATAAAGAGCGTAACTCCTGCTCGGCTGTGTCGCATCTTTTACAGATGCGTGGATTGAAACAGTATATTCAGCCTGGGCCTTCGTTAACTGAAGTCGCATCTTTTACAGATGCGTGGATTGAAACAAGGCGTCGTAACGAACATTAACATCAAAACGAGTCGCATCTTTTACAGATGCGTGGATTGAAACTCCTTCTTACGCTCAAATTGAGCTTAATTGGCTTGTCGCATCTTTTACAGATGCGTGGATTGAAACAACAGGATCAAAAGTATGATGACGCTCAGCGTATGTCGCATCTTTTACAGATGCGTGGATTGAAACATGAAGTTGCAAATGTTACCTTAGCATTATAGAAGTCGCATCTTTTACAGATGCGTGGATTGAAACTGTTATGTCGCGTTTAAAGGATGCTGGTTTAAGTCGCATCTTTTACAGATGCGTGGATTGAAACAACTGTCTGCGTGATAGGATTAACTATAATATCAGTCGCATCTTTTACAGATGCGTGGATTGAAACTAAAATAGCTAAAAACAACATTTGGGATATGAGTCGCATCTTTTACAGATGCGTGGATTGAAACTAATTCGAATCGTAATTATGGTGGATCAGCTAAAGTCGCATCTTTTACAGATGCGTGGATTGAAACCACTCTTCAAAGGCGCGTTTGAACGTGTCTTTAATGTCGCATCCTTTACGGGGACAACTATTTATAATATTTTTTGCAAGAAGATTACAGGATTAAAATATTTGTTTGTTAGAAAATAAAATATATCTTTGTTGAACAGAGTTATAAAGATACCTTATTACTCAAAGCATAAACACCTTATATTACGTTAACCTAAACATATGATATATACAAATAAAGAATACTGTCTTGAGGTTAAAGGAAGCATGGCCTGCTTTACCCGTCCGGAGATGAAAGTCGAAAGAGTTAGCTACGACATAATAACGCCATCTGCTGCCCGAGCTATTTTCGAATCTATATTTTGGAAACCAGCCATACAATGGAATATTACTCGAATAGAAGTATTAAATCCAATCAGATGGTTTTCCATGAAAAGAAATGAGATTGGAAGTTTAATGAGCCCCCGTTCATCCGGATTATTCATCGAAGATAATCGGCAACAAAAATCCAGTTTGTTACTAAAAGATGTTTGCTATAGAATTTTTGCAGAGTTGGAATTTATACCTATAAGAAATAGAGCGAAAGAAGATATGTTGAAAGTGCCATCAAAGTCCTCTGACGAAAATCCAGGCAAATATAATGCTATGTTCGAACGTAGAGCTAAAAAGGGGCAATGTTTCAATCAACCCTATTTAGGTTGCCGTGAGTTCTCCGCAGATTTCACATACATCGAAAATCCGGTAAAAGGAAACGGAATACCCGAAGATCGTGATTTTGGATATATGCTATATGATATGGATTTCACAAACGAAAAAGATCCAAAGCCAATGTTCTTCAGGGCTATAATGAAACAAGGAGTCTTGATCGTTCCATCCATTAACAGTGAGGAGGTACGCCGATGATTTTGCAAGCATTATACGAATACTACCAGCGTAAAGCTGCTGATCCGGGGAGTACTATTGCTCCCCATGGATTAGAATGGAAAGAAATACCTTATCTTATTCTGATAGATAAAAAAGGGAATTTTTTAGAACTACAGGATACCACCGAGGGGGTAGGAAAACAGAAACGAGCAAAAAAATACCTGGTCGTCAAAAGTAAAGGACGTACCGGCAGCAACAGTTGGCAAACGGCAAATGTATTTTGGGACCATTTCGGATATGTGTTAGCCCAACCTAAAAATACGGATGATAAAGGAATGCCAAAAGCACTGGACGATGCCGCTAAACAAAATAAAACCTTTGTTCAGGAGGTCAGGCGGCTTGCCGAAATGTATCCTTCCAATGAAGAGATTCAAGCAGTAGCCAAATTTTACGATAATCCTGATAATCTTCAACGTATAAAAATGGACCCTTTATGGGAAGAATGTATCAAAAAAGACGGGACAAACATCTCCTTTAAAGTAGCAGGAAACAATACTATCGTGGCTGCAAATCCGGATGTAACATCATCTATAGAAGACTGTTCAGACAAAGATGAACCTACAGGGATATGCCTCATCACCGGAAAAAAGGCTCCGATAGCCATACTCAATAGTGCCATAGCCATACCCGGGGGTAAGAGCGGAGCTAAACTGGTTGGCTTTCAAAAGAAATCGGGTTACGATTCTTATTATAAAGAGCAAGGTATGAACGCACCCATTTCAAAAGAAGCGGAAGCTGCTTATACCACAGCTTTAAATTCTTTATTGGGAAAAGATTCCTCTAACAAATATCGCTTGCATGACACATCCGTTGTTTTCTGGTCTCAGAAACCGACAAAGTTGGAGCAATGTTTCTGTTTCATATTTACATCTCCTCCCAAAGATGATCCGGATAAAAACACGGAAGTTATCAGAGACTTCTTGAAGTCCCCGTTCTCGGGAGTATTGAATGACGAGGACAAAACTCCCTTTTACGTGTTAGGTTTATCTCCTAATGCCGCCCGTATCTCCGTTAGATTCTGGCGACAAGGAACAGTAGGCGAATTTGCCAGTCACATCAGACAACATTTTAAGGACTTGGAAATCATTAAAAGCAAGAATCAAAGAGCCT
>OGRQ01000672.1_pt1 | contig 38453 bp, 34 predicted proteins | sample 1553521 | NCBI WGS metagenome assembly OGRQ01 (sample SAMEA2580088, study PRJEB22360) | human gut metagenome | biome: human gut; feature: human-associated habitat; material: faeces | place: Denmark | collected 2008/2010
CCCCTACCGGTTCCACGGCTTATTCGTTGAGTGTCGGTGGTCCGGTTATCGTGCCCCATAGCAAAACGATTGCTATCACTCCGGTGGCTCCGCATAGTCTGAATGTCCGACCTATCGTTATTTGTGATGATTGGGAAATCACTCTTGACGTAGAAAGCCGCAGCCACAGTTTCCTGGTTGCCATCGACGGTCGTAGTGAATCCTGCAAAGAAACAACCCGTCTGCGAATCTCACGGGCCGATTACAGCATTAAGGTAATCAAACGCTTCAACCATGTTTTCTTTGATACGCTTCGCAATAAATTGATGTGGGGGGCGGATGTAAGATAAAAAAGAGCCGCTATCCGAACTTCAACTTCTCGGATAACGGCTTCTCTTCGTCTATCAACTATACTTAAAATGTCATAGCCTGCCCTCCAATCACACCTGCGATGGCAGTAGCAACAGCAATAATCACTTTAAAAATCACCTTCCAATTCGTTTTTTTCATAGCGATTCTTTTGATTTTCATTCTCAACTTTTACTTTTCAACTCTCCTTATCCGAGTGGATTCTCATCCAGCCCTCCATCGCCCGAGTTATCTCCCGATCCACCGTCCGAGCCGCCTCCCGCAGGAACGTTTGATAGACCTTTCAGATAATCATCCAAACTGACCAGATCCAACTTTTCACCGGCACGCGTAGCAGTCTTGGTTATCTTCAACTCTTTATTGGCTTGAAAGAATATGCGAACGCTGTCCACGCTCTTGGCAGTCACATCTTCTGCCTTTTCCTCTCCTTTCGACTTAGCAGCCAGCAAAAACACACCCAACCCGGCAATATTCACTGTCTTACCTTCCAACAACTGCTCTTTCAATTTCTCCACAAAGTTCTGCATGGTACTCTTGATATCACCAATAGAAAGTGAAGAACGATCCTGCATCTTCTGAGCAATAAACGCCAAATCTACAGTCTGTCCTAAAGTTATTAACTGCGGAAAATACTTTTTGGGAGAATTTTCAACCCGAGGGTCGGACGGTCTCTCCACCGTTCTAAAAATTACACTCATACTTTTTTCATTTAGAGATTTAAATTCTGTTTTTATTCACTTCGCTGATCAACGATGATGCAAAGGTGAAGATTAAATCTCTAATAAAAGAAGGAAAAAGGGCAGTGAGAGCAGTTTTTCTAAAAAAAAACATAAACAGTTAGAGTACAAACAGTTATACATACAGCTTGCATTATATATACCTTATGCATCTATCATGGTAAAAAAACTTATTGAAGTACTTTTCCAAAAATATATTTTTTCAACGACTATATTTCTGACAAGCTACACATTTTTCTATCATAACTGTTCTGAGCATAAGTAGAACCGTTATGTTGTTTCAACTCACTTCGCACATAGCATTCACAAAACGTTCCACCCTACTTTCACCACAGGTGGCATAGTTAAATTCCACAACCTACAACATTCCCAAACTGGCGGAAGCATCTGCCGCTTCACGGTCAATCCTATGTGGCTATTTCAAACATTCATACTCGCTGAATCTCCTTGATATAATATCATTCTTCCCATTTAGTATAAAATATATTTTCATTGCCTGCCACAATACTCTCGGAGCAAACTTCCTTTTTCCTCAACTAATTCTAGAAAATATGCCCTTCAAAAAGGATAGTAGTTTTTCCCGGAGCAAAGAGACCGCCTTTACCACCGGTTTCTACCCTTTGCACAGCTTTCAATACAGCTAATTCGCAATTCAAGAGCCAAGCGACAAGGCCAAAATCCCCTTCAGATAACCGCTTACTTAACTTCATGTCCAATGAGCAACAATATTTCCCAACTGCGATAATTCACTATATCATTGGCATCCAGTTGATGCTTTTTCTAGAAATCTATGACGGCATCTTTCATTTCATGTGTGAGCCCCAGCTTTCTGCTACCAAATAAGCTCCCCGAACTAATGCATAACAAAGGAAGTCAACTTAGTCACCTTCACAACCTAACTTAATTGTTTTCATGCCACACTTTTTATGCTCCATCTTTCCACAAAGCAACGGTTATTTTCCATTAAACACAACAAAATCACAACTTACTAATACAAAAGACAGCCGGAACCACTCTTTTTATAGAGTGATCCTGACTGATAAACAATTAGTGCTCAAATTAGAGTATTATCTTTATTTAGGCATTTTTCAAGCGCCTAAATCTAAAGGTGGCATTTTTTATCGACTTATTAACTATTGGCATGATGCCAATATTATATTTTGTGGTGTGAGACTAGAAAAATCGCTGCAACCATTAAAATATTGTAAGCATAAAAGATTATTTCGCATTTTTTTCTACTATTTATGCTTTTCTACGTTATAGTTACATAACAAAACTAGGAGTTTCCACAAAGTAAAACAACTTAAAGTAGCTACTTACATATTACTCAAATTCAACACTCGCTATCCTCGGTTCAATGCAACAGGCTGGACGAACACAGACTATTCTAACGCCGCTTGCACGCTGTGGGCCAACCTTCATAAAGGTGGCAAGCACACTCGTCTTACCATGAAGACCGAGAGGCCCAATATTGGCTTCATTCACACGCCTCGTAATTTCCTGCTCCATCTCACTTTGAAGATCATATCTACCATCCACTTGGGCCTGAAGCATCATAGATGTAGCCTCAAAATGGCTTCTCCCAACACCTACAGCCAATGTACACGGTGAACATCCGAGCTGAGCAACGCCTTCTGTCGCCCAGTTTACAATTTCATCCAACACTACCTGCATATTGTGCTTATGGAATACACGATAGGTTTTTGCTCTGATAGCAGGACCGCCGCCGAACATCAGAATATGCAGCCTGATGACATTGTCTTGACAGCGTCGTATTAGTATCGGGGCTGGCTCCACCCCTGCACTATCAGGATTCAAACCACCGGACTGGTCAATTCTACGACAGTCATCCCCCATAATGCCCATCGGCCGCCCGGGAAGTTTACGCAGACCTTTTGCAATTCCTTCCCTAATAGCATCCAGCATCCGACCGGTCACTGCCGCATCCGGACCAATTTCCAGTACTATGTGTGGAATACCGGTGTCATCACAGAGTGGACTATGGTTTTTCTCCGCAGCTTCCGCATTTGCAAGCACAGTCTCCAGAACCCACTTAGCCTTCTCATTATCTTCCGATGCAATTGCTCTTTTATAGGCTTTCTTCTTATCCTCTCGGAAAGTAGAGCCTGCTTCTACAAGAGTATTGCAAACAAGCGAAACAATCTTCTCATAATTCTTATTCATAGATACTCCTCCCATGTGCAGCCGCAATAATAGCTGGATATTGTACTACCTTCAACTGATATAACGCCTCCATGCCAAGTTTTGGAAAAGCTACAAGCTTCCATTCAATGGTTTTATCAGCAAGCAAAGCCGTAACTGGTGGAATAACCGCATAAACAGCATTATACTTATCCAGAGCTTCCACAGTTTCCTTATGGATTGCCCCTTTTCCAAGATGTAGTTTAATTCCCGCTTTACTCAGCGGTTCCATGCTACTCTCAATCTCCAGTTTATTACTAGATGTAGGTCCCACACCAGCAGGGCTAACTGCGGTATGGAAAATGACATTCCCTTGCAGAGAAATACCAAGCTCATCTACTTTGCCTTCTTTTACCAGTTTTATTACTTTAGGAAGTACAGCGTCGCGACCACAGAGAATATAACCAGTAATGGTAACGGTATCTCCGACTTGCAGGCTTGCCACAATTTCTTCTGCTATTGGTGTATATATTTCAACACTCATGATATTCTCCTCCTACTAAGCTCCCTTCCTACCCTTGATAATTAATAGCAGAAAGGCAGCAAGACATATTGCCACATTACTCGTTTACAGCAAACAGCTTAACATAAGCACCTTCATTCTCGATAACGCTAAATGCACGTGCCCTGTTGTAAACCTTCTTCGCCCAATTGGTGTGCGGTTTAATTTCATTCATCTTATTGCCACCAGAACCCTTTATTACCCCACCACCTGTACCGAGAATCTGGCAGGCATCATCGTACTCTTCCTGTGTAACCGCCATCAGTGCATTGACGAACTTCACATGAGTGGGGTGTATGACGGTACGTCCAACAAAACCATTTGCTTTATCCTGAATGACCTCCCGAAGCAGTCCATCAATCTCATTATTTACAATGGGAAGCCGCTTCATCAGATAATCTTCAATGCCATGGTGAGGAAGCTCCTCAAACATCAATTCCTTTGGAGCGCGAAAATACTCCCAAACAGGACCGGAAATTACATAATCATTGTCACGTCCACAAACGTTGATGATATCCGACAAGCATTCACGCACCGTCATTATATCGTAAATCGAATAATCGACACCACGACGCACACCAAATACAGAGCTAAAATCCGTTCCTCCAACACGAACCTGTAGCACCAGGTCACGGTACTTGTCCAGAATCTTTTTAATACCCATCAACTCAGTCATGCGAGTTTCTTTATAAGCAACCTCTGCATCCTCAATAATCGGCATACCATAGAGAATCTCATTAAAGCGGTCATTCAGATCTTGTAGATATGCATAATATTCATAACCATTCTCTGCATTAAATTTTGGAAAGTTAATGCCACATAAAGACTTAACCTCCTGCTTCGTCAGTCTTTCTCCAAATGCCTTGAACTGAGCAAGGTTACGGATACGAACAAAGATCAGCGGAACCTTATCGGCATCCAACGTTCCGTTTTCCACAGCTTTCGTTACTGTTGCCAATAGATGATGAACGTTCTCCATAGCTTCCGGAACTTTTTCTTCTGGACAAGCATCCTCAAAACAGAGAACTATCGTTGTCAGTCCAGGTATCGAGTTATTTAATATCTTTGGAGTAAAATTTTTAAACCCAGGCATATACATAGTTGCGCCAAGGCAATACTGAAGTAGCTCACGGTCAGTATACTTATTAAAATGCTCAGGTTCTACTACAAACTTGAAACCTGGATTATACATATGATGTCTCATGATTATTTTCTTTCTTTACTATTTACCAGAATAGCATTCTGACATGGATTTTATTGTCAAACAGTTTTTTCATTCATCTGAACTTCAATCTTAATTTTAAAGCAGACTGCCTCTTGGAGACCAGACCGCTTCCGGATAATACTCATCGATCATACGTTTCACAAGGCTGCACTGTTTTGCACGCTTACGTGCATCGTCCTCGGTGCTGTTCCAACTGTGAGTCGCAGCCACAGAACCGCCGGTCTTAAGGTAAATTGGTGCGGCAATGCGGATCATTTCCGGAACTTCGTAGTGACGGATAAAACCGCCTGTGGACTTCGGATTTTCAGTATGAATGTCGACCGGACAGTTCACCGCCTGGCGCATAGCCGCCAACATCTGGAGCTGAATGTCACGAACAGGATTTATAGAGTCTGCGCCAATACTCTCCAATAGCTTTGCAGAACAGGGATTTCCATGTCCCGCATGGGCGGATACCTTAAAGTGACAGTCCGCAGGAATCTCTCCTGCTTTGCGCATTTCGTTCAATGCCCACAGGCATCCTTCGTCATATACAAGAAAGCCACGGCATCCTAGGTGAGCAGCACGTTTCACATCCTCAATAGCACGGACAATCTGCTCCTGTCCACGCAGACGATACCCCATACGCACACCTTCCTCCGTATGTACCGATGCAGATGTGTCTGTGGTCGCACGTGGACCGATGGCAAGAATCAGATCGGTTTGCCATTTGTGGGCCAGCTCCATCATCTTACTGATTTCCTCATCTGTCAAACGCATAATACCTTGAGTCTGTGTTACACGGTGCAGGTACAGACCATACCCATCCATTGCCTCCAAAAGAGCCTGCATAACCTTTGGTCCTTGAATTCCGGGAACTTCAAAGCGGTACTGTCCGCCATCAGCAAACCGCTTTTCAGAAGTCGGCAAATCGTATGCATCCCCTTTTGGAAGACCAATTGAATGTAAAAATTCTCTTGTTTTCTTTATACTGTTCATGATTATATTCCTTTCTTCCGATTAATACGGAACTTTATTTTTTATCCATTGTAATTCTTGATTCGTTCAGGTTATCTATCAAAGCATCAATCACTTCTCGGTGGTCGAATATAACCGGTGGCAATTTTCTGCTCAAACCTTTATGAATTCGACAGTCAATGAAAGATGCTTTACCACAATTACGTAGAACCTCCAAAGCCTCCATCAATTCTACTTCCGTCGTTACAGGATGTCCAACCGTCGCATAATCGCATGCTTCCGCTATTTTTGTAAAGTCTACCTTATGACCAGCGGATGGTTGCCCACCCACAGACTCATGCGATCCATTATTCAAAACAACATGCATGAAGTTTGGAACATCAAGCTTGCTGACCATTGTCATCGCACCCATATGCATCATACAGGCACTATCACCATCCAAGGCAACAACTTTCCGCTCAGGTTTTTCCAATGCAATCCCAAGCGCAACAGAACTTGCGTGTCCCATAGAACCAACATTCAGAAAGTCATGCGCCTTTGTTTCGCTTCTCTTTTCCCTCAAGAAAAATAATTCCCTTGTTGCTCTTCCTGTCGTTGCGGAATAGATGGTATCTCCCGGCATGTTGTTCAAAATAACTTCCATAGCCTCTTCCCGACTCATCGGATAAGTACGATCCATGTTGTTCGGCTTATCGTTCGCCGCCATGACCCCCTTCGGTGCGATTAAACCGTAAGGCTGTCGGTTTTCTTTGCAATACTTGACTGCTTTCTCCACAGTATTAGCAAACTTCTTATCATCATCCTCAAGGATGGTGTAGGGAATATGCATGATTTCCAACAGTCTAGGTGTAATCTCCCCCTGTAGCTTATGTTGTGGATGATTTGGCTCTGTGTTTCCTTGCCCGCGCCAACCAACGAGTAAAAGCATGGGAACAGCAAACACATCCTTATCCACAAGACTTACCAGAGGATTCACCGCATTCCCCAGCCCACTGTTCTGCATATAGACAAGAGAAATCTCTTTGCTTGCGAAATAATGCCCTGAGGCAATAGCTATCGCATTCCCTTCATTAGCGGTAATGATATTTCTGTTTCCGCAATTATCTAGGGCATAGTTGCAGAAACCATTCAGATAAGAATCCGGCACCCCTGTAAAGAATGTAACGCCGTGCTTTACTAGTTCTTCAAACACTTTTTCTTGATTCAACATTATTTCTTCTCTCCTCCTACAGAGCCTTTACCTTGGTACAAAGTGAAGTATTCAGGACTGTCTACCTCGCTAGTCTGCCACGCTCTTTCAAAAGCATCTACAACAGAATATGGCAAGGGACCCGCTTTCACCGTTTCCATATTCTGCTTCAGATGATTCAGCTTAGATGCACCTATAATAATTGCATCTCCACGTTCTGTATCCAGCATAGAATGATAAGCAAGCCAACGATAAGTTGCTTCGATAATAGTAATACCCTCTTTTTCGCAGGATGATTTGATGATTTCCACAGCATCAAAATAGCTCTTTTTCCAATAGCGTCTCTGATAATTCGGGCGGTGCGTGAAACGCCCATCTGTCGGAGCATCTTCATATCTTCCATAACGTCCCGTGAGCAATCCACCTGCCATCGGATTATAGGCATAGAAACGCATTCTAAAATAATTCAGACATGCATTCAGCTCAGTTTCCGCTTTTCTGGTCAAAGGATTGTAAATGCCTTCGAATACTGTTGGCAATACCCAACCGTTTTTATAGCATATATGCCATACATCTGCTACCATCCACGCAGGAAAATTGGAAAGCCCCAACTCTCTAAATTTCCCTTCTTGATAGAGATTGTTACAAACTTCCAAAACGCTTTCCATCGGTGTTGCAGGATCGGGAAAATGAAGATAAAAAGTATCTACCGTTGGAACTCCAAGTCTTTTTAACGACCCGTTCAGTTGAGAATAGGCTGCTTCTCCGTCCAACTTGCCAGTAATTCGAGGATTAACTTTTGTTGAAATTTTATAAGGGTAGCGGAGCCTCGGAAGAACTTCTCCCAGCAGTTTTTCACTGTTTCCTTCGTTATAGACATATGCTGTATCTAATTCCTCATATCCTGCATTTAAAAACATCTCTACAAATTCACTTACACTCGGAGCAAATACGGACTCTCCGAATGTCATTGTCCCAAGTACTAGCTTCATCTCATACCTCCTCCTATTATTTCCATAACCTTCCGAATTTTCGCATTTTCTGTATAAATCAATTGATATATTTCGTCTCCATGTGCCTGATGAGCATACGTCATCAGGCTGTCATATCTATCCTTGAACTCTGCTTCATCCAGTGGATTCTCTGGTTCACCCTTTGGAAAATCTACACGCTTTGTCAAAACGCTTCCATCCGTCTTTGTTATGTGAACAATCGCCGCCTGAACGTCTGGAAACATTGCACTCAACTCATCGTCCGATTCAACATGGATTTTTTTTGTAAGATTAAGTACCTTATCTCCTCTAACAATTTCCTCACTAAACTCCTGCAAACCCACTTTTCCATAGATAAGTCCTGTTGCAGTCGCATAGGGAATGCTCATTTTAGCAGAATAGGAACCGGGAATATCGGTGTGATCATGTCCTGCAACTGCAAGGGAATAAGTTTTGACATCAATACGTTCTACATCTTCTATCCGCACCTGTTTCCTTAGATAAATTGCAGCTTCCACCGACGGATGCGTATAACGACAACTTGCATAAGGCTTAGTATAAGTTTTCATTATGGCATAGGTTCCGTTTAGTAATACCGACTTCAGTTCAGCCTCATCCTTGCCAGTCATCATCTTAATAAATCCACGCCCACCTAGTGGGTTATGATGGCCTTTAAAGCCAGATCTCGCCAACTGAATACTTGTCAATGCAAGTAACGCTGTCTTTGCTACATTATATGGTTTTAGTTCTGACTCATCATCCAGTACCTTGAGCATACCGCTTGCGGATACACATGCCACTGCAAACGCCTGAAATCGTTCCTCTTCTGTGAAGTCAAGCATATAACTGGCCGCTATTGCAGCACCAAGTACGCCACAAGTTCCTGTCGCATGATAACCCATTGCTTTATGTCCAGGCTGAATGGAAACCGCCACAGTGTAGGAAGTTTCATACCCAATTACAGCCGCTTTTAGCACATCATCGACTCCAAGGTCATATCGTTCAGCCAGTGGAAGCAATAATGAAAAAATCGGAGAGCCAAGGTGAATGATGCCTGAATTGGTACCATCATCGAAGTCCAAAGCATGGGCATTCAAACCGTTGAGGAATACAACCTCCTTCAAAGCAAGCTTCTTCCCTGTACCAATAGCATCGAATTCTCCTGTTTCTGGCATAGCAAACGTCATGTAATTATCGATTTTTTCTTTTTGGAAAGCCGCTCCAGCAGAACATACCGCAAGATAATCCAATAAAGATTCTCTTGCCCTTGCCAAAACCTCCTCCGGTATCTTCTTGTTCTGAAGTTCATTAACAGCCTTCAAGAATTCTATACTTTGATTCATTTACCATCCTCCTACGATATATAATTTATTATATTAATTAGCGATTAGACATTGTAAAAGTACACTTATACAAGTCCAACCATTTATGTGTAAGTTACACATTAAACAACTTCTATCAAGACGGCATAAAGGATCACTTACCGCCAATACAAACTTTCCTTACCTCTACCAGCCTCACATCTTTGCTCATCCAGTCAGTCACCCATTTCGATATGTCTATGCCAATACCTTATCTACAGTACTTTAACTTTTTCAGAACAATTTTTATCAAATCCATATTCACGAAGACTGCATATAAAATTGTAATAATAAGAGCAGCTATTTGGACTATTTTATGATTTGAATAATATGCTAGCGGAAGTAATGCCCCTATTAAGATAGAGGAAACTGCTACCTGACGCTTAATTTTCATTCTGACCATTCTATTAACATCAAAATAACGTATTATAAACATAGTAAGAAATGCAACAAGACTGGAAACTGAAGCTGCATATAATCCAATCTTATTAATACAAAGTAAATCAACCGCTAAATTAATTACAGCAGCAGAGATTGATGTTATAGCTACTTTATTAGATTGTTTCGTTGCAATATAGATACAACTATACATTCCTACTAAAACTCTAAACAGCATTGCATACATCAAAATCAATACGTGATTATATCCATCGATATATTTTTCATTTACCAATATTGGGAATATAAAAGGCATAACCGCCACTACAAAAAAACAAGCAGATGCAAACAATTTAAATAGCGTTGTCATCATTTCAGATAGAAAACAATCCCTATCCTCATCATCAAAATGAAGTGAAACTGATTCCGTCCACGATAAATTAACGACATTATAAAAACTGATGAACACATTAGAGAATTTACTTGCAACTGTGAAAATGCCATTAGCAGATATCCCTATAAAATGCGAAATTACCATCCTATCTGACGAATTAACAATCCACCAAGCCAAATTATTTGGTATCAATGGAATTGAATATTTTCTTACCTCATTAAACAGTTCAAGTTTTACTGCTTTGATTGAAAAAAATCGCCAACACTTAGTTACCATAATAAGATAGAATATTGTGAGTACTTGTGCAGAAATAGTCGCAATAAATAAACCTCTCAGCCCAAGTTTGAGTATAGCCAATGCCAATACATTCAATATTACAGTCGCTAATGCAGAAATAAAACTTGCCACAGCATACTTTGATGTCTTACCCAAACCTCTTGCAAACTGAAGAAACATTGCTGTATAAATATGAAGTATAACATAATATAGCAAGAAATCAGCGTGCTCTAAAGTCAAGAAAGGATAGATAATAAAAAAAAGTATACAGAAAACCACGGACTGTATCATGCTTGTCAAAAAGACGGTTGAGAACAAATACGTCTGCTTGTCAATTTGGCCTCTTACATCAAGCATAAATCGGAACAACCCTTGGTCTAACTGCCAATTCACCAAAGGTAATAATAAAGCAGCATACGTTACCAACAAATCGAACAATCCATATTCTGCTGTACTCAATAGCGACGTATATAATGGCAACATGAAGAAACTGATACTTTGAGTACATATTTTCCCAAAAGTAAGTATCGCAGTATTCTTCGCTAAGTCTTTAGATCTACCCATTATTGTTATCCCTACTTTTGAGATCCCCTAGCATTCTGACACAGCATACCAGATTTTATTTTAATAACTTTTGCTATTTTTAGAAGTTTCATTTTGATTCTTTTTCTTAACCCAAATACCGAATACTTTTTTAATGTATATTCCCCGCCATTTCTAACATAACAATTCCAGAACTCATCATAATTCTTAGGTTTTATGGGTGCGGTTCGAAGATTTATCTGCTTAGAAGCAGCCAAATTGATATCCCTTCTTTCAGTAAGCAACTGATCTGAAATATTTTTAAGTATCTCTGCGCCTTTATTGGTATTAACTTCTATAAAAGAAATTCCTATATCATCATCTATGGATTTATCTACAATACCCCAAAAATCTCCAAGAGTTATATCTGTAATTCTTTCTTTTGAGGCAAAAGCACATTCAAAACATGAAACTCTTATAATATTCTTCGCCAAGTACAACGAAAAGAACGGCTCATTATCTCTTCTTGCTCCTTCGTAAATTGAATGATTTAAAGTCACTCGAATATGATGCTGTTTCCAACCCAGTTTTTTTGTTCTGAAACAAACCCCCTGCGTCTTATCGTTTTTACATTTTTCAATATAGTTTAGATAAGACTTAAAGAAGCCAGGACTTACATTTCCTCCACATAACACATCACATAAAACAAGGTTGTCTGTCTTTACGTTCCTCAAAAAAATCTTTAAAGCCGCACATTGACATGGGGTTCCAGTAAAAAGTACACTTCGTCCATCTTCTAACTTTTTCTTTACGTCCTTATAACAGCTATTCATGTCACTTTGGATGTATTTGCTTTGAATCATCGCATCCCGATCTATACGCATATTTGACAATATATGCCTTACAGTAAAATCATTATTCCATACAACACCACAAACATATCCATTATTTTGAAGAACATATTCTGATAAGGCATAAAACACCCCACCCGAGGAACTTTTTCTACGGATTTCAGAATCAACATTCCTTGCCGAATACACATCACCTATTTTTACTGCACCACGAATTTTATTTAAATTATCATCGACTGCAGGGCATACTTTATAACAAGAATTACAGTTTTTACATTTACTTTGTTCTAAAATTGGATACATGAACCCCTGCCCGTTGCTTCCCATTTTTAATGCACCGAAATTGCATGAACATGCGCATGCGCCACAGCCATAACATTTTGTTGAATTAATTATCGTTTCTAATTTCATTTGCAAATTCTCTCCATACATTGTATTTTTACAAATAATTAGCTAAGTGCATCCAATAGATACTCCAACGACCTCTTACGTTCTCTCTCTAAAACCAATTCTACAGTTTCAAAATGTCTCTTCTCTACATGCACCAATGAACAATCGTTACCTATTTCAACATCTGCCAATTTTATTTTTTTCAGATATTCAAATATTCGGTTGTTTCGCGAGAGATGTCTTCCTTTTAACGGTATAATGTAAAGTTCTTTTCCATAAATCGACGAAAAGACTGTTGCGTGGAAAGAATTTGTAAATACCGCTTCGGATTCTACCAAGAGTTTTAGAAACTCTGCCGGACCTACAATGGATTTAGGGACTTCTGTATATCCCTTTACTTTAGCATATTTAGGTACTAAACGCGGATTAACAAGTTTCCACCCTCGCTTTCGTGATTCTTGCATTGCGAATTTTTCAAGCTCTGGCTGTTCTATTACAGGATAGTAAAAAGCATAAGGTTCTCTTGGACATACATTATCTGCCGAATTTAATAGATCCTGCCACCCATCCTTTTCTAATAGTAAAACAGGATCAAGAACAGTCTGGCAATAGCGTTCAGTAAGTCTTTCTATCAAGTTTTTATTATTTTCTTCTCTTATAGATAAATACTGAATGTGCTGCAATTTTTCTTTCAGTTCACCTTCCATTTCTTTACTAACACTATCCGACCTCATACCTAAACTCGGGGCATATGCAACCCGTTTAGAAGATTCATCAGCAAAACGCAAAAAAAATGAATCATCTAAGTCTGTGATATTAGGATTCCAAATCTGATCACTTCCGCATATAAATGCATCGTATTCTTTATTAAGTATACGCATTTCATCGCATGCATGATACTCTCCAGAGTTAACATCTAGTATTAGTTGGTGAAATTCTTCAAAGCGTTCAGTAACAAGTTTTAAATATTCAGACGTATCGAACAACAATTCGCTACACTCCGAACGAAGATTTTTTAATATGTTGCTGAAAGAATTATATTTCTCTTTTCTCCTGTATGAAGACAATCTTTCTTCAATCTTTTTGGTTCTGTAATCTACCAGATAAGCATCAAATCCCATATTTCGCAATTTTTTAACAAGAGCATATGCTTGAAGAGATGCACCGTAATTCTGCCCGTTATGAACCGTAATTATTCCAATTTTCATAATCAATTACTCCTCATATCAAACAATACAGTTCGACTGTTTTTAATATTATTTGTAATTAAATTCATAAACATCACTGGCATCCAAAACGTAAAATTTGAATAACCTGTCAAAAAAAACAAGGGAACAAAAAAAGATGTCATAAGTATAAAGATAATAAATATATTCCCTTTGCCTCGATTTAAAAAATGTAACAACATCCATACAATCACAATTGCACCTAATAAACCTTGGTCAGACAAAAGTTCAATAAAAGAATTGTGTACAGCATTTCCAACCAATGACCATGAATATTGCGATGCAGAACCAATCCCTGAACCAATCAAAGGACTATTTATAAATCCATTAATCCCAGCCGCCCATAACCTTATACGTACATCCGAACCATAACTTTCAAAGCCAGTCATTCTTTGGAACATTGTCAATGACTGAAACAAATAGTACAATACAAACACAGCAATCACCAACAAGAAAATAAAAATGATTTTTCGTACAATGCTTCTATCTTTAAGAAACATTTTTCCCACAACCGATGCTACAATCAAGAGAATTGTTAAAAAACTGCCTCTTGACCCCATAGTAAAAACTGCAAAAACAGATAAAACACAGAACACTATATTTCTAACTCTTCCCTTGTAAGAATATATAGTTCTACAAAAAACTATAGCAAATGCTGGAAGAAAAAATGCGGATAAATAATTCTGGTCTTTAAAAAAATCCCCATAATTAATACTAACTCTACCATATGAATCCACTCCAAATCCCAATATGTATCCCGCAACAATCAATAAAACAATCATAAACGACAGATCCATATAAAATGATAGTATTTTCTCCAAATATTCCTTTGAAATTCTAACACCACCAATCCAAGTACATATCGCACATGTAAGTAAAAAAGTCCAAACACGCGATTGAGAGAAATTGACCACATCAGAATTAACCGTTGAAATCAGAGCCAATATAGCAAGTATAATAATTAGGGAATAATATTTGTAGTCATGCTCATGTTTTGTAAACAGAGATGCAACAAGAACAATACTTATTGGTAAGATTGTCTGCCCAAATGGAGCGCCAAATTCATACCCATTAAATATATACAACACCAAAAACAAACAAAAACTTGCAGTGAATATGAATTGCTTATTTATTTTTGTTATGAATCTAATCCTCATTGATATCAAGTCTCTTGATAAAGTGCAGTTATACTTTTGAATTTTTTCTCCTCAAATACTCTACCTGTCCATACATTTTCAATCTGAGAAGAACATACTTGATCATAGCATTTCTTCCCAAATCAGTTATCCTTATATTCTTAAAAACAGACTTAAAAGGCTCTTCCTTAATAACATCATTAAAAGCTTTCCATCTCTTCCATGATGTTACAGGGTTCTTATCGTTATAGTAGTATTGTTTTAACATTAACAACATGGAAGTCATTCCACGCATATAAATGAGTCTTCTAAAACTATCAGATTTCCCAAATATTTCTGCAAATTTAAAAAGTTCTGATAGATAAATATTCTGTTCCTGTAAGGCATTTGGACGATATTTGTTTACTATGCTGTTTTCTGTGAAACGATAATGATATATAGCTTTTCCTACATATTCAACACTTTCTGCTTTCTCAAGTGCATACATGTAAAATATACTATCTTCATCGTAGGGAACTATGGGAAAACGTAAATTATGCCTCTTTATATATGCAAGCTTATACATTTTCGCCCAAGCAGAACTAATTGTAAGACCTTTTCTATTTCCATTTTTCTCTAAATGAATCGTACAACATTTCCCCTGCAAATATTCACGTTCATCATAATTCGAGAATCTTTTTCCATCTTCAAAATGTGGTATACCTATAACTTCTTTGTTGGGAAAATTCCGAAAACCAGAATAAAAATATATATCAGCTGCATTTGAGTACGACCTAATTCGATTCATAAAATGTTCACAAAAGTCCCTCTCTATCCAGTCATCTCCGTCTACAAATGTAATCCATTCAGACGAAGCCACTTCAATACCTGCATTTCTGGCATCAGATAAACCACCATTTTGCTTATGAACTACAATAACCCTGTCGTCCATTGATCCATACTCGTCACATATTTTCCCACAATCATCCGGTGAACCATCATCCACAAGGATTATTTCTATATTTCTATAGGTTTGATTTATAATACTTTTCAAGCACTCATGCATATATTCGTATGGCACCTTATAAAAAGGGACAACAATGCTAATATCAGCCATTTATACCCTCCTCTTGTAATAAACGTTTCTCATCAAACATAGTCAACAGCATATTATTTCCTTCTAAATCCTCAATCGTTAAATTCTTCTTTATATCCTTGATTATGGAAGTTATCTCTTCAATTGATTCCGCTGAGAACTTGATCATACCAGCCTTTTGTCCATTGGTCCCATTTTCAACAATTCTATTTCCGACACAACGCTTCATTGAAATATCATCAATTCCCTTTTTACCAACCAATCCAGAATAATCGATTTTTCCAATTACTCCGCCGTGCAAATAAAGACATAAAGTCGCAGAATATTGTGGAAAACATGGGTTGTCTTTTACAAGCGTATCGCCCATTTTACCGGTCAGAGAATATGAAACTAACATCTTTGAGAAATCTATTTCATTATACTTTCTAATTACCTTAAAATCGTCATTACCATTAACACGATAACCCATTTCAAAAGCTTTAATGCCACCCTCATTAGCGATAAACTGGAAATTCGCGACACCGTTCTGAGCGCCAATTGCTCGAAGCAAAACTTTGATTTTTCCATCAATTTCGCAAACATATTGCTCATAATACTTAGACGGCGTTATGACGAAAGCACACAACTTAGATGTTTTCTCGCTTTCTTTGGAAATATACTTATCGTTTAAGCAAGAGAGACTGATTTCTCCATCTACAATTGTATATACAGCGCATAATTCTGTACCATTAATATAATCTTCCACCACAACCTCGCCCTTCTTAGATTGTTCGGCTGCGGCTTGAATTGCCGTTTCCAACTCAGTTTGATTTGCGCATATGGAAATTCCTTTCCGACCACCATTATCCGCAGGCTTAACAATTACAGGATAATGAACTATAGTAGAATTTTCTCCTCTCAACAAATCATTAGCACAGTAATCCTGAGGAACTGGCACACCATGCTTTATACATAGCTCTTTAAATGCTCTTTTATTCCGAGTAATGTCAATCTGTTCTTCCGTAGCATAAAAAGGTCTTCCAATTGCCTTGGATATACGACAGGCAGCTAGAACACGATCCTCGCTATATCCTGCGATAATGCCATCGATACCTACACTGATGCATTTTTTTGCCACAGCATCAGTATCAGAATAGTCCATATCCCAAGCCTCGTCTGCTAGTGCTTTTGCAGGGCTGACTTTATAGTCTGAATATTTGTCACAGCATACAACATATACCCCCAACGCCTTAGCGGCTTCAACAAAAGATTCATCACTACTATCACTACTTACAATCAATAATTTTTTTCCTCCTAATCTTTCCATATTTTCCTCCCGGGCTAACTTTCATATTTTTTCTTGTTCATGCTTTACCATATCAGCTCTTACGATATAAAGACTTTGAGTCTCCTGTTGGTTCTCTATGATGTCACTTCTCTTCAACACTTTATAAACAGTAAGGAAAAGAATCTTTATATCAAAAAACAGAGACATCTTCTCTATGTACTCAAGATCGAGTTGAAATTTTCTTTCCCATGTTACATTATTTCGTCCGTTCACCTGCGCCCACCCCGTCAGCCCCGGACGAACATTGTGACGGACTCTTTCATTCTCATAAAAGTAAGGTTGATATTTCATTAGCAACGGCCGTGGACCAACGATACTCAAATCACCCTTTATTATATTGAACAGTGAAGGAAGTTCATCCATGCTGGTGCTTCTAAGAAACCTTCCAAACTTTGTGAGACGCTGTGGACCAGGAAGTAAAACACCATTCTCATCCATCTCATTTGTCATGGAACGAAATTTGTATATTTCAAACGGCTTTTCATCACGTCCCATCCGCTCCGATTTGTAAAGCACCGGTCCACCCATATTGATCCGTACAAGAAGCGCAACAAATGCAAAGACCCACCCAAATAACAACAATCCAACTAAGCACACAAATATATCAAGGAAACGCTTAACATAGCGATTATAAAATCCGCTAGCTCTGCTTTTTCCGTAATTTACATTTTTACTCATAGTATACTCATCCATTCATTTTAAAATTATTCCACAGTTCTTCTACTGAAACTCTATACTAATAATTCATTCGCAACCGTAATCTTTAAAATTACTCTTATATTTCTCACGCAGACCTCAACTCCCAGTCCCCTCCAATTCTTTCCAAAGAGAACGTTTTTTTATTATTACACTGCTGCAATACCAATATCATCTCCAATCAAATTAACATTGGCTCCTATAAAACAGTTATTTCCGATTCTAATGCAACCTACATCCTTATTTATGTGTTAACCTTTATCAGTTCTATTACACACAACAGCATAATAATCGCCATAAGTACAGAAAATAACATTTGACCCAATTATTACATTATCTTCCACAGAAATCAATTGATCATACAAGAGAATCTTCCGAGAAACATAGAAAGTTCCATCTTTATATATAAATATACATTATCAAAATTCAAATAATCTTCCCTTTTGAGTGGGCTGTTTATCACCCCAAAAATTAATTGCTGTACTAATCGTTTTCCTATTATCTTTGTTCTCCATATATTACCGAACAATAATTACTGAGTAGCTACAATAAATACTGTTATGTATCCCAAAATATTCGGGAAAGAATCCGACTTCTTTCATATACACAAACTTTTTATATAATTTCTTACCTAGTTACTTCACGCTTTCACTCTCAACTTCTATATAAAGGGAAAAAAAATGAGTCTTTATTAAATTCTTTATCATTCTGTTTTCTGTAGCTCAGCACTTCATTATATGCCTCTAGATTATGGATAATTTTAGAGATAGAAAACTGATTGCAAGAATTGCGATTGAAAGACTGTTTGAACTTATACAGATTATCTATACCAGAACCCACTCCGCCTCCCATATGGAAGGTCTTGTAACCCTGCTTCGCAGCCCAACAAGCTACTTTGTAAAGTAGCAAATTGGAAGGATTCAAGTTACGATATTCAGATAGTGAACCAGACAAATGATAGTGTACCTGCCTATTCACAAACAGAATGATGGACATAGCAATAATTTTATCCTCATGCACAGCATAAAACAATTCATACTTTCCTTTTAGCTCCACCGCAATGGACTGGTAAAACGCATCTTTAAAATAATAATACTCTTCGACATGGTCCCTATCCATAGTTTGGTTGTAAATTTCAACAAAATCATGAAAGAGTTCAGGGTCATCCGAATGTTCAATAGTTATTCCATTACGCTCTGCTCGACGAATGGTGTTACGATTCTTACTAGTAATATTTTGCCAAATGACTTCTTCCGATGTAGTATCCATGTGGATGGTACTCCCTAAATCAATCACGTCAATAATGCCACGCACCAAGTTTGCGTTCTGTAATACCGGATGCCAACGGACGAACTCCGCAATGATGTGCTCACTCTGATAACAGATAGCCAGTTCTTCGCAAATATTCTTTACAGACTTCTCATTCACATCCCCCTCAAATACTAAACCACCATATCCGTAAGGCGTAATTAGGTCGAAATACTTACCACACTCAAAGCCTTTTAGCTTCTTGTCATCAGCCACATCTCGTTTCATATACACCGACATGGCACGAGTAGCATCTTTCTCCACATATACCAAAATAGGTATCCCATCACCATGTAACATGAATGCATGCACATAGCCAGAGAGATAATAGACATCAAACCGTTCAAAAGACTGTACAATACCATCCCATTCTTCTCTTTGTTCTAATCCTATAATCCGAATCATGTAATTATTGATTGATTACTTGTTCTAAAATAGTTTTCAGCATCACCATTTCCTGCTCACTATACCTGCCATCCACATGCACCGACAGTATAGACTTACTTTGCTCCACAGCAGTCTTACATCTCTTTTCTGGTATCCTCCAAAGAATAGATGTATAAACTTGTCGCTTAATAAATTCCTTACGAGCTACATCACGTTTCTCCGTATCGTCAAAGTTCAACAGCAATGAAAACACATTACAAGTATTACATTCAGCATGCAATACTCGGCATCCCTGTAACTTCAGATCCTCAAATACCTTCAAGTTCGTTCTCTTTTGATTATACCAACGATTAATATCAAATTTGTGAATATATTCCTTGTCCTGCTCACAGATAGCCGACAGTGGCAAATGCCCAAATCGTTCTTCCGAATCAATATACAACTTCCGGAATACCTCTTTGTCGATGTCAGCTCCCGCTAAGTATTCCGCTTTCAACAGCATTGCGTCATAGCGCAGTGTTGCCATTTGTGTATTCTCTTTTGTGGCTTGCGGCATACATTCCAAACGATGTTGTTTAGGAGACCAAACCATACCACCTTCTACAGTAGGAAGTGTTTTGCGAATGGAAGCAATACACCAGTCTGCATCACTATACAAAGACCACCTCCCCAACAAATCATGCGAGTGATCTTCAATCACTGGTATAGGTAAAGATTGATTACTACGTCTTGTACGCAGTCCAAAGTAATTCATGCGCAGCAGTACATCTCCTTTTTTATAAGGGAGCTCAGAGACAATGTTTTGATCATATGCACCGGGATAATCGGGATAAAATAGCAGTTCAATACCTGTTTGACGAATAGTATCCACCACTTCATAACAAAAATACACTGGTAACCAAATACGTTTCCATTGATGCTGCGCAATCAATGCAACAATGGTCTGACGACCTGAAGCAAAAAATACTATATTCTTATAAATATCTGTCAAATGCGCTCTTCGTGAGTAAAATGAAGTGATCATGTGAAAATCAGAACCAAATTCCATCACTATTATTCGATTATTTTATTGTATCTAGTTGTTTAGAAACTAGTGTATTCGTTCACATTCTCTTTGGACATTCATTGTTAACTATTACCATTAAGTAACCATTAAAGAAATCCTCTATTTACATCATTTTTTATATAAAGTATTCTCCAAAAACTGTCATATAGAGTCATTCAAAACAAGCTCTGATAATCTCAATAATCCTATTCTGTTGTTCTGCCGTCATTTTATTATCCGAAGGCAAACACAAACCTCTATGAAAAATATCCATACCAACATCAAGAGATTTTCCGTCTTTTCCTCTAACACCACCACTTATATATGCATTTGTTTTTGCTCTGCCATTACCTTCTCTATTGACAAATCCATTCATCCGATAGATAGGTTGCATGTGCATAGGTTTCCAAATAGGACGCCCCTCCGCATTATATTGCGCTAGTTTTTCCAATATCTCAGTTGGACAGCTTTTACCAGATTCACTAATATATAAAGCCTCACACTCCCCACGTACTTGCTTACAAATAGCATCCTCATCAATCAATAAGCAAGACAACCAATAATTGGGTTCAGAATGTTTTGCGTCAAACGGATTCATTGTAACCGGAAGATCTTTGAGTCCCAATTTATATCTTTCATAAATAGCCTTTTTTTGAGCGATATGTTCTTCCAGATAGGGGAATTGCCCTCTTACGACCCCCGCTATCACGTTACTCATACGATAATTATATCCTAGTTCCTCATGCTGATACCATGGAGCATTCTCACGAGATTGTGTAGCCCACTTACGTACTTTATTGGCAGCTTCCAAATCATCTGTCAATAACATTCCTCCAGAAGATCCCGTAATAATTTTATTTCCATTAAAAGAAATAGCATTATAACTACCAAAAGTTCCTGTTTGTACACCTTTATAGAAAGCTCCCAATGATTCTGCCGCATCTTCTACGATAATAGCACCATACTTCCGGCAAATAGCTTGGATCTCTTCAATTTTACCAGGTGTCCCATATAGGTGAGCGACTACAACGACCTTCACATCTGGGTAAATTTCAAAGGCTTTCTCTAAAGCGCTAGGATCCATATTCCAAGTATCATATTCCGTATCAACAAACACAGGGATTCCGCCTTCATAAACAACAGGATTTACAGTCGCATCAAAAGTCATATCCGAACAAAAGACCTTATCACCAGACTTTACTCCAGCTAACCGAACTGCCATATGCAAAGCCGCTGTCCCAGTAGACAAAGCAACTGCATACTGGCAACCTATCTTCTCACAGGCTAAACGTTCTACTTCATTAATATTCTTACCTACGGTAGACATCCAATTACTCTCATATGCTTCTGTTATATATTTGATTTCATCTCCATGCATTGTAGGAGAACTCAGCCATATTTTAGAAGCAAACGGTGCTATCTGTTTTAGTTTGCAGTCTTGATCTTCTCTCTTCATATCTAATATTATTTCTTTTTCTTATTCTCCACCTCAAAACCATACCCATAGCCGTATCCATAGCCATAATGTTTGCCATAACCATAACCGTATTTCTTACCATAGCCGTAACCATAGGTGTTCTTACGTTTACTTAAATCGATCCCGTTAATAACAACTGCCAATTTATCAAACTTATGCTCGTCTCTAAGAGCATTAATGTAGCAGAAAGCGGCTTTCGGGGTCACATCCGCACGACAAACATAAACGCACATGTCGGCTACGCGGCTTATTATGGCCGTATCAGTTACCAGACCGATTGGAGCCGTATCCAATAACACGTAATCATAACGAGCTTTCAATAGTTCCACCGCTTTCTCTAATGTATCACGGGCTACCAACTCCGTCGGGTTGGGGGGGATTGTTCCACCTAAGAGGATATCTAAGTTAGGACTAATGCCGGAAGGCTGCACAAACTCAAAAAGATCCTTATCTTCTGGATTCATCAGATAATTAGATATTCCCTCCTGCCTTTTTGATAAGTCAAATACTCTATTTAAACCGGGCTTGCGGATATCCATACCAACCACTATCACTTTTTTACCCAAATAAGCCAAACTAACAGCAAGATTTCCGGTCAGAAAAGATTTACCTTCTCCAGGCTGTGTGGAGGAGAATAATATCACTTTTTGCTCTTTCCGTAACATAAAAAGTAAATTGGTTCGCAATCCCCGGAAGGTCTCTTCCATCATGTCATTCTTATTCTCACGCACTACAATCATTCCTTTATCGGAAGATTTATGATCACACAATGGTAATTCGCCCAAAATCGGTACATTCGTCAATAGTTCCACATCACTCCGGTTCTCAATTTTATATTTTAATAATTCAACGATAAAAATGATTCCTACCGGAATAAACAAACCTACCACCAATGCTGCCAATAAAAAGATAATCTTCTTCGGAGCAACTGGATCCTTCCCGGGTAACGGCTCCTCTACAATACGACCATTATTAGCCGTCGATGCCAACGTAATCGCATTTTCTTCCCGTTTCTGCAATAGCATAATATATAAAGTTGCCTTAATTTCTTGTTGACGAGAAATTGTCATGAACTCTTTCTCCTGTTTTGGAGCGTCGCTAATCCGACCCTCAAATTTACTGGCTTGACGCCCAATATCTTTCTGGGCAATTTGCAATCCTCGCAAAACACTGTTCACAGCCGTCTCCACATTGTGCCTCATCGCCTCAATACCCGTATTCATGTTTATCACCGCTGGGTTATTTTCCGAAGAGGTACGCAATAAACGTTTACGCTCGATTATCATTGTGTTATATTGCTCAATTACCCCAGATAGATTTTGATCCTGCAGTCCTACGTTTGCAGGAATTACCTCTTCCCTGTTGACCGGATCATTGATATAGGTACGCAGGAATTGAACCAAACTAATCTGCGTAGCATTCTCCGTACGTTGCTGCTCATACTTAGAGCTCTCTTGTAAAGCTAACCGGGCATCGCTTGTCAAGTCTGTCAGACCGGATCGTTGCTTGAAATCCGCCAACTCACTCTCTGCCGTACCCAACTCATTGTTAATGATACCAATGCGTTCTTCGATGAACTCAGCGGTTTTCTGGGCCACCTCATTCTTCTCATCGTTTGCATCTTGATTGTAGAACGCCACTAAACGATTAACAAAATCCACACCACGCTCCTTTACCGTATTATTCACACTGATCTTCGCTATAGTCGTGGTCTGGGAAGAAGCCGTCACGCTCAAATTTTTCATATACTCATCAGCAGTCTCTGTCGGTGTATTTATAGTAACATGTAATATATTTTCATCTTCTTTCATATGTAAGGTATCACCTTTCGTAAAGCTTATAATACCTACAGGGGTTGGCAACACCGCTGGCAGTTGATCAAATGTCCGTTCCATCTCATACTCTTCCTCGTCTTGCACATATTCAGTTTTGACTGACAATTTTCCCGCTTTTGTAAAAATGAGCTCCAACTTAATCGGCCCCTCTAATTTTTCAGCTTCTTCTGGTGTCATATAAATCCGCACCGGACTATTCTTATAAAGAGGCATCGCATAACCAAATGCTCGCTTTTCTGCTACGCGAACATATAAATTCAGGTCATTCACGACTTTTTTTATCAAAGTACGGGATTTCAAAATTTCCACCTCGTTATCAAAGTTATTTGTCATGGAAAACATTCCCAAATCTTGAATAGCCGCTAATGGATTGTTACCCGAACCACTTCGCTTATCCTGCTCCTTTATCAATACGGAACTGGAAATGTTATATACAGGCGTTTGATAACGAAGAAACAGGTAAGTAACGATACAACATATCAATATACTAGTAACAAACCAACGCCAATAAAAAAGATATTTGAATAAAAGAGCAACTAAATCGATCTCTTGTCCTTCGTTCTCCAAGCTCCTATTATTATTTATCTGTTCGTCTATCATCTCTCTTAATTTTTAACTTTCAATTCTCAACTTTCATTTATTTAAGTATGTTCACTAATAAACCGGCGATAGATACCAGAATCGAGAGCGAGCTCACCCAAAGAGTCGTGCTATTGCCGATATCAGAGTTTTTCGCCTTTGTCTTGTTCGGGGTTACGTAAATAATATCGTTTTGTTTCAGGTAATAATACGGAGAAGTCACAATTCCTGCATTGTTCAAATCCAGAGTAATAATTTCACGCTTGCCGTTTACATCTTCACGGATCAACTTAACGTTATCACGGACACCGTAAATCGTCATGTCGCCTGCCATCGCCAAAGCCTCCAACACATTCACCTTCTCGTTACCAATCGTGAAGCTGCCCGGACGGGCCACCTCACCCAACACTGAGATCTTGTAATTAGCCATACGAACCGTAACGATAGGAGTTTCCTTCAAATAAGGTTTCAAACGTTCACGAATCAACTCCTCTGCCTCGTTCTTTGTGAGACCACCCACCGCCAAGCGACCGATAACGGGGAAATCGATTTCACCCTTATTATTCACCAAATATTGTTGCATGGTCGGTTGCGTAGTCGTACTTATATTTGTCAAGGCTGCATTAATAGGAGTCTGTACCGTCAAATTGAACGGGGTTGCAGATTTCGGATCTGTAGTATTAACCGTAATGCTCAACAAGTCTTTCGGCATGATTTTTGCGTCATACAAAGGAAGTATCTCCTCAGAATCGTTCACTGCCTCTGGATTTTGGAGGTAAGGTACATTCTTATAAGAGGTGCAACTTGCTACCACCAGAGGTAGAGCCAATAAAAGTAATAATCTTTTAATTTTCATATTATTTTGTTATCGTTTTTATTTTATTGAATACATAAGATACCGATTTAACGAATATCGGATAAGCGGACCATGAAAGTAGAACAAGCGCTCTTACTTCATATTTGTTAGTTGTTTTTTAGTTAGAATGATGGTAAAATAAAAATTAAATACTTATTTCCCGAACAGGCGGGCAAAGAAACCTTTCGGTTTTTCCGGTTCTGATTCATACTCATATCTGCGTATGAGATCCTCATAGGTAAGTTTACGGTTAATCATCTCATAAATTATCCCCCAGTCGGGAAGACCACCAAGATTACGGTCATCGATAAACACATCCGCTTTCAGCTTACGAGAGAAATGATTGTTCTGATTCTCCTCCTCCTCTGGATAATCACGATTGACGGCATAAAACTCAAGGCCACGCTCACGACAAAAAGCAACAGCCTCATCAAGAAGCTTACCCTCACGGACACTCCAGAGGATAAGCTTATGGCGTTCGGAACTCAGTTTTTTTAAGGTATCGATGGCAAAAGGAATCTCACGACCAATAGAAGGATAACGATGCTCAACTATAGTACCATCAAAATCTACAGCTACAACCAAAATAAAACAGATTGTTTTAAGTTAAATATTAAAGTATACTTGACAACAAATTAGGAAAGCAAAAGGAAAAGCATGTAAACCAGCCCTGACACTGTCAAAAGCCAAAGCAGGAACAGAATTCGCATGCCCTTCTTTTTACTGATTCGGAAACATTTATTAATCATTATTGAGATGGTTTCCACCGACAGAAGTTCTGCCGACAAATCTTATATGCAATATTGAAAACCGAGGACGGGAACGCCTGAGGGTGATTTATATTTATTATGCGTAGAATACAGACGCTCCAAACAAAATCCTCGGTTATTTTTTACTAATCGACATATTCCCATGGATAGGAATTTTCTTCCATATTACGGAGTTCTTCAGCCGCCTCAATCTGTTCGGATGTAAGAGAAGCCTGTCCCCACCCATCCACAATCTTACGGGCAGACTGCAACAAAGCTTCTTCATAAGTCTCACCATAACAATAGGTCAACAGCCTGACTTTGAGCAAGGAGTCCGGAAGCCGTTCCAAAACATCACAAGCACGTACAAGAATCTCTTGCTTTTTCTGCTCCTTATCACCATAATTGTATATAGTGGCATTGTAACCCATCAAAAGAGCCAGACACAAGTTGGCCTCTTCTTCGATATCGGAACTTTTTGCAGCAAAAAGAGAATCGGATTTTAAGAGAACATCTTTATTCTGACGGCAAAAGTCATCAGAATAAAGAGGCTCACCATCCATGCCGAGATACATTAAAGTATGGGCGGCATGCTGAAGCTCAACAGCACGAGAAAGTAAAGAATTCATTTTATAATTGAGATGATATTATTTTATAAACTTTAGATAGGATTTGGGCACTTTGACGCTTGCGACCAAAACGCCCTTGATACGGATAACCACATAAGTTTTATTAGCTTCCGTAGCAACCTCACCTTCAATTCCACTGAAATCCCCCTTGACAACTTTCACTTTATCTCCAATAGCAAAAGGTTCGTTATCAAAGTTAACCCCATCAGGATTCAAATCCATCACAAACATGAAGTCTTCCATCTGCTTATCAGGAACAACCAACATGGAATGAGTAAATAGATCCTTCATGTAGAAAAGCTGGACATTATAAACATTGGATATGTCGCAAGCTGTTTGTTTAGTAGCACAGATGAAGATTAAATTTCGAATAACAGGAACCTCACTACGTTTACGGCGATACTTCAGCTGTGATATCACAATTCGCGTGGGAAGATAATAGTCAAGATCCAGCTTCTCTTCGGACTTAAGCTTATCTAAGGATTTTCGGACAGCAAACTCTTGCTTATCACGAGTGCGGGCAGCAAACCAATATTTTTGATTTTCAATCACTTGCAAAAAGAGAATCGAGGATTTTACTATAGTTTCGGGTGCGCTTCGCGGTTTGAACGAGACATATTCTCTTTCAAACCGTAGCAAATAGATATTTCAACTTAATGCGTTATAAACGAAGATATTAAATTCAAAAAAGCGTTTTTTAATCGTTCGTTTAATGGGCAACATTATCATGCCTTTAAAATGAAGTTTGAAGGTATAAAAATGAGAGGATATTAAATATATATATCATTAGTATTATCGTATTGATTATCAGTAATATAAGTAACAAAATTCGAAATAATAGAAATATTTTTATTAAACATCTTGCACGTTCAAAAAATACCTCTTATCTTTGCGCCCATTAAACGAACGTTTTTTGGACACCCCCTTTTTTTCGCTATACCATTCTAATTTACTGCATATTACATCTGTTCGAAAAGTATTTATTTCATTTTATTGTCTCTCCTCTATTCTGCACATCAACAATCCTTTTATCTTTGCGCCCCTATTTACAAATTAACTGTTTTTAATTAAATATTTTTTTCAAAATGAGTAAATCAAAAAAAACGCTGCTAAAAGCGAAGAAACAGGGTTAGTAAAACCAAGTGAACAAAGCAGACAATCCTCTGAACAAGCGGAAAATAAACCACACAGAGGCCGTCCTAAGGGTAAGAAGGTTAAAGGAATTAACAATAACCAGGAAAGCATGCTGGGAAATCTTTTGGATGAATACATCGAGGGTAATTTCTACGTTGGAAACAATGAAAAGATTCCACCCGAAAAACTCGAATTGGCCCCGTTTATAGAACGCATAGCGGAAACCAAACTCTTCCTAAATAATGACGGAATCCCTATGTCAAAGAGTACTTTAACCAAAATGGCAGAAAAAATGTGGCAAAAGGATAAAAGAGTACGACACAATGAAAAGCATAAGGAGAAATCACCCTACAGAAAAGACAGAAATTAAAAAGATACTGTCAAAACAGCAAGACCTACCTTTGCCCTCACGTTAACAAGACCAAGTCAGACCTCAATGAGATGCCGCTTCCTCTTATGCGAAGCGACATCTTTTTTTTATGTTATGGCATGAGCTCGAAAACGTAACCAACATTATTATTAATTAAATATATCGTAAGATGAAAAGACACGAGTTCAAAAATCCGGTTCCAGTCCGTGAAAGAATGGCAGAAAAATGGAAAAAACGGTTCATGTTCGAAAAGGGGTATTCTGAGGAATGTGCAGAATACATGGCACAAAGATTGATCGACCTCATTGACCACATGCAGTATGGCTATGCCCTTATTGCCTTTCACAAACAAGGCACAATCTTCAAAATGGTGAAAGCAACCCTCATACCCTATGAAAGTTTCTTTCACCGATTCTATGAAATGGAGCGCATAGAAAGTACTGTAGTTTACTGGGATGTAGAGTCACAGGCTTGGAGAAGTTTCCAGTTGGAGAATTTACTAGACTGGAGCCCCGTCTGCTAATCATTAATCACTTATCGTTTAATCACTAAAGAAATGGCAATGAATTGTACAGGGGTACTGTATTTCCCTATAGCTATAAGTCTACTCGAAGGAGTAGCAACAGAATTGATAGAAGCCCGGTTCGGGCTGAAAGGTGTAGCGGCATTCATAAAGCTACTCGGAAAAATTTATAAAGAAGAGGGATATTATCTGGTGTGGAACAAAGAGCAATGCATGCTCTTTGCCCACAAATTAGGAAACGAATTATCGGATGAGGAAATGCAGGAAATCGTAGAACTTCTGATAGCGAAAGACATATTTGACCGGAAAATGTATGAGGAACATCAGGTATTGACATCCGTACACATACAGAAAGTATGGCTGGAAGCTACCAAACGCAGAAAACGGGACTTGACTCCCCTCCCTTACTTCCTTATGGAAACCAAAGTTCCTAAAAACGGGAAAGAAGAAAATGAGGTACAGGATGTATTATTTCCACCCGAAAATGCATGCAATTCCGAACAAAGTAAAGAAAAGCAAAGTAAAGAAAAGGAAAACACTCCCCCTCTAACTCCCCAAGGGGAGAACGGAGGAGAAGGAACGGAGGGCTCTTCTTTCGGCATCCCGGGATATGCCTACAACAAGAAGACACACAATCTGGAAGGTTTGATGTTGGAGCTGCAACAACTTCATATCGTAGACCGAAATGAAATCAATGCCATTCTACGGCTATCCGACTACGGAAGACTAGGAGGGTATGTGTTTAAAATAATCAGTAGTACACGATGGAGTACTGTACTGGCAAAAGGAAAATACGTCATCGCCGCACTAAGAAAAGAGAAAACCGGAAACGGCTGATAATCAAGGCTAATATCAGCATTTGCCAAGGCTACACCCTTTGCCTCCTATAGCTACACCCTTTATGACAAAGGGCTACACCATACGGGCGAAAGGGTGTAGCCATCCTAAAGTACCCGTCAAGGCTTACAAAATATACATCAATATATATTTTTGAAATAATCATATACAGGTAGTACACGCACCGTTTTATCCCCAATAATAAACTTGTCATGCTGATTAAATGACAGCAATAATCCCTCAGGCAGATTAAAAAAGTTCAAGTGCAAATATAGGTATTCCATTCTAAATGGATACTCCTTTCCATTCTGAATGGACAAAAAAATAGCGGCTGACCCACAAAAGGAGTCAACCGCGAATATTAATATAAAAAACGCTTTCTTGATTAGAGAGCACCTACTTCTTTCAATGCAGCATTAGTTCCGTGAACAGCCTTAGCACTGGCAGCGAATTTTTCTTTTTCATCAGCAGTCAGTTCCAGTTCAACGATCTTTTCGATACCATTCTTGCCCAAGATAACGGGAACACCAATACAAAGATCAGATTCGCCATATTCGCCTTCCAGCAATACAGAGCAAGGAATCATCTTCTTCTGGTTGTGAATGATAGACTCAACTACATAAGCTCCTGCTGCACCCGGTGCATACCATGCAGAAGTACCCAGCAACTTAGTCAGAGTAGCACCACCTACCATAGTAGAAGCTACAACTTCGTTCAGTTTTTCTTCGCTCAACAGTGTGCTAACCGGTTGCCCTTTGTATGTAGCCAAACGAGCCAACGGAATCATAGTAGTATCACCATGACCGCCGATTACCATACCTTCTACTTCGTTTGCATTGCAACCCAAAGCTTGAGACAGGAAATATTTAAAACGAGAGCTGTCCAAAGCACCACCCATACCGATAACACGGTTCTTAGGCAGACCCAAAGATTTCAATGCCAGATAAGTCATTGTATCCATCGGATTAGAAATAACTACAAGGATAGCGTTGGGAGAATATTTCAATGCATTTTCAGCAACTGTTTTCACGATACCGGCATTCACACCGATCAACTCTTCACGAGTCATGCCCGGCTTACGGGGAATACCTGATGTGATAACAATAACGTCAGAATTTGCAGTCTTCTCATAATCGTTGGTGCAGCCTACAATAGTGGTATCAAAACCCAACAATTGAGCTGTCTGCATCATATCCATTGCCTTACCTTCTGAAACGCCTTCCTTAACATCCAGCATTACCACTTCGTCAGCCACTTCATTAAAGGCCAACACATTAGCGCATGTAGCACCTACGTTACCTGCACCTACTACGGTTACTTTTGACATAATCTTCAATTTTTTGTTTATATGTGTAATAAAGTTGCGACAAAAGTACAACGACATTCGTAATTAAGGAAATTTTTCCGTAATAATTTTAGTTAAATACTCTATCCGATGTGTAACATCTTAAAGGCAGGTAACAACCAACGACGTAAAAAACGTAGTCGATACCACCATTCCGCTTTCTTCAACCAGCGTGTATCCCGGCAATCCTGCACTGTTCCGTCAGGGCGATAGATCGTTCTCAATATTCCGATAATATCTTCCCGCTTCACCCGTTCTATCCGGAACACATTTCCATCCCCCAGCATCAGGTATTCATTCCCTTCACGACCTATATAACGATGAATCATGTACCGCCCTTCCCATTGATAAAAAGGGCAGCACCAGGCAGGTAGTTCATCCTCAGAAGGATAAGAAACCACTTCCACCTGGTCTACTCCTCCCCTGATAAAAGGATACATGCTTTGCCCATCAATCAAAAGTTTCACATTTTGCCCTTGTTTTAAAGCCTCAGCCACTCCGGCAAAAAAGTCATTGGATACCGTTATTTTTCGCATGCTCCGAAAATTGTTTCACAAGAAAGACGAGCCGCCGCCGCATCAGGAAGACAAGACAGATGATAAACCGGCACGTTCGAAAGTAAATTACTCAAAGTCTCACTGATAGAGTCATACAATGCATCATCATAGGCAAAACAAGGAGGACATGAAGGGTGTAAAGCTCCATAGCCCTGAGCTATATTTAGCCGTTCTATTTTATTGAATGTAGCTTGCGACAATCGTACACAGGCTGCTAACGGATAACTCTCATTTTTGTAGCAAGGTGTCTTTCCACTCCATGGACTACCATATACCCATGGTTTTCCGTCTATGATGCGAAGAATAGGACTGTCATCATTCAGCAGAACAGCTCCCTCTATGTTTTCGCGCCACAAACGGGTGTGCGTACTTTTTCCAGTACCACTCTCTCCCAAAAAGAACACAGCTTTACCTTGATAGCAAATGGTACTGGTATGAATGGCCACTGTTTCGAAAGGAGTTGCAGCCACTCCATACGCAATCCAGCAAGCAAAGCGTAGTAATATAGGTGCAAAGTTGCCCGTAAAATAAGCAATACGGGCATCTTGTATCATCCACATACTCAATGGTTCAGCATCCGGGAAGGTCATATCAAAAACATACCCGTCGGTATAACGTCCAAAACGGCTGACAATACCATCAATCTCACTGCAATAGTATACTTGTTCAAATCCCGGTGTCTGATTGGGAGCTGTTATAAACCGACACAGCGGTTCACCGTCAGATTCAGTTTTAAATACCGAAAAGCCGGGTAGTGTTTCTATCGCCTGTACCAATTTTTCTCCTTCCACCCAGATGCGGTGTCCGGCTATTAAATAATCCTGCATCATTATCTTTATACTTTACTATTATATACTATATCACAGACATCCAAATCGAATATCCGGTCACAAAAAGCCAGTGAGCTTCCACGGTGAGCAATGACAATCAGTGTCAGTTCTCGATGCTGCAATGAAAGCGTTTCCAGCGCATGATTGATTCCCTGTTCCGTCTTGTTGTCCAAAGCGGAAGTGGCTTCATCAAAGAACAACACTTCAGCCTCCTTGTAGAGTGCACGGGCAATACCGATACGCTGCTTCTGTCCGCCGGACAAACGGCCTGCCATACCCTCCCAACGGTGTATCCAGTCCTTGTGGCAATTCGTCCGCCCACTCCCTGAGTTGCACTTGTTCCAGAACCTGCACTACCTTTGTCCGGTCAGCCTGCGGTTGTCCAAGTGCTATATTGTCGGCAAGCGTACCTTCTATGATGAATATCTCCTGAGGGACATATCCCACCAGTTTATGCCACTCATTGCGGTTGGCAGAAGTCAGTTCCCGTCCGTCTATAAGTATCCTGCCGGAGGTAGGCGGAAAGAAGCCGAGCATCAGATTGAAAAGGGTTGATTTTCCCGAACCGCTTGCTCCGCGTATTCCGATACGTTCTCCGCAATGGATATTTAGATTCAGATCATTGAAGAGTACATGTCCGTCGGGAAAGGCAAAACTCAGGTTCCGTAATTCAATGCCTTGTTTAAAGGAAAAAGAAGCTTCGCTTTGCCCATCTTGTTGCGGCTCATTGCTTATTCCTTTTTCGACTACTGTTATAGTATGCGAAGCATTCTGAAGAGTCACCCAACTGTTCAACACACTTCTCACTGCAGGAATCAGCCTGAAAGCTGCTACTGCAAATACGCCACTTACCAATCCCAAATCACCGCTTCCGCTGCCAATCAGCAATGCCAATCCTACTACAATGGCTACCTCCGAAAGAAAGGACGGAAAAAGTTGGTACACTTCCATACGCAAGCGGTTGCGGACAATGAACTCCAGACCCTGATTGAAAGAAGCAAGCGAGGTATGGAAGGCACAGGCTATTTCCAATTCTGCATATCCACGGTAAGCTTCCACCACCGTACGGCTCTGCTTGCGACGTGCTTCCAATTCTTCCATGCCATAACGGCGCAAGCGCTTCCGTACCAAACCCACATACAGAGCGGCCAAGGGAAGGAAGGATGCACAAAGCAAAAATCCAGCAAACGATTCCCAGACGACAAGAGCCGTCACCATCAGCAGTACCAGCACCGCCTCTCCCGCCATGCGAAAGACCGGAGCCAATACACATGAACTGAACATATAGCAGACGTAATTTACCTCATGCCCCAGCCGCACACTGCTCTTCCCTTTCAGGAAAAGCAATCCACGATGATAGTAGTTGGCAAACATCCGTCTGCTGAATTCCCGGTATATCTCCAATTGGTAACGGCTTTGCACACGTGCCAGGGACGCTACCAAGGCATTTTTCAGCAATACAAACAGCAACACGGCACCGCACAGCGCCAGCATCGGCCCCCGTCCGTCATCCTGTTTTATCACTACCAAGAATATCGGTATCAGCGCCGCCACTCCTACAAAATCGAGTATGGCGCGTAGCAATACCGAGAAAACCACCCATACACCTCGCTTGCGTTGCCCCTCAGACAACAACTGAATTATTTCTTTAATCATCGGATAGCATTTTGATTATATTCGTTTCCTGACGCCTTTCTCTTCCTTCTTAGGCCTCTCAAGAAATTCTCTATAAAGTCTCTTGCAAATAAGATCCAACCAATGCTTCCTGCAACTGCCAAAAAGATACACCCTGCAAGAATTACCATTTTTCGAGGCTTTGAGGGAGCAAGGGGGACAGTTGCAGGTCGGATAATTGTATATACAGGGGTAATTTCTTCTACCTTGGCCTTGGCAAGCTGTAACTGATGCCCCATCTGGTTATAAACAAGGGAAGCCAGATTCATTTCATTCTGCAGCTTCTCCAGTTTGGCACGCGAACTCTGCATCGCCAACTTTTGGTTTGCATCTGCATACCGGGTATATTTTTCTTGTGCAGCGTAATATTCGGCCAACGCTTCTTTATACAACTTCTCATTATATTTCAGGACCCGACGTGCCTTGCTCGTTCTGTATTCCGTTACATATTCTTGCAAATGTACTCTTACGCTATCTGCTACGGTAGCTGCCACCAGCGGGTCTTGCATGGTGACAAACAAGGTTATTGTCCTTTTCTTTGCGTCGATCTCGGTGGTGATTCTTGAAGCAATAGCACCTGCCATACCCGCTTCTTCACGGGTCAATCGGAAAAGATTTATTTTTCGGAATGACCTCTCTTCTTTTGGCTTTTCATTAAACAGCGATATTCCCCAAGCTATTAATCGGGAGGGCGCTGAAGTGACGGCACTCCACCATGGGGACTTCTGGTGCTCCTTCATGTATTGAACAAGGGATATTGTAGTAGTATCTTTTTGTTCACGTACTTTAACGTCAAAAAGACCGATGAGAAATGGTGTGGAATTTATGATGGCAGGATATAAAGGTGGGTAAATGGCATTCTGGGTGGTGGTTGAAGAACTTACATTCATCATGGTAGCCAATCCGTCTGTCCCCAAAGAGGAACGCCTACGGGTACTTTCATGGGCAACAAGTGTACTTGCCGTATATTCTTCAGGAATACCAAGAACCATAAATATTCCAGCAACAGCACCGATGCTACAAATCTTAAGAATAAGTTTCCTGAAAGTCCAGACTTTCAAAATATTTTTTCTCCAATCAATTTCCTGTTTCATAAGGGGATGTTCTACATTCTTCCCATTGATAATATTAGTATTCATTAATGCTTGCCTTCAGATCCCTCCTCATGATGAGTAACCCTTACCTGAGTTAGACACCTACTGCTATTAAGATGTGCCCAAAATTTACATTCGTTAAAAGATGTTTATACTGAGCGAACTAAAAAAAAGACGGACCATGTGCAGCCCGTCTTTAGTTTGGTTATATTTATTAGCGAGAAGTATCCCAGTGGAATGCGGTTGACGCACCGTCACCGGAAGCAAAGATGCCCTTGCGAACACCTGAGCCGTTTGCAGCCTCTGCACTCGCTATTGAAGTGTAAAGATCTCCACCTACAAGGAGAGTACCATTGTTAACGAATTCGGCTGTTGTCTTCGAATCACTTCCAGTTGTTACGTCATAAACAGACAATTTGTTTTCAGTCGGAACCTTTACAGTTACACCTTCTTTTATAGTCAACTTCGCTACGTCTGAATTTGTAGTGTAGAGCGTAGAGATAGTGTTGAAAGTGAGTTCCTGCAACATTAAGCCTTCCTTCAAAGTCAGGTTAGCAGCTTCGTTATTGATGACATATCTCAGTTTTCCATTAAGATTAGCGTCAAGAATAACCATTGTGCTGTTCAGAACCAGTAAGTTGTACTTGTCATTATTCTCCCATTTGAACAAACTACTAGCGAGATCTTCATCTTTCACGGTATATCGGATATAACCCTTCTGCGTGGAAGTCGTAACACTGACATCTTGGTATCTATTTTCAATAACAAGTAGACCCAAAGTCTGTCCGCCATCATTGGTAACAGTAGTAACCTCATTTTCCTTAGAGTTGGCTGTAATGTAAGTGGTAGAATTCAGCCCCTTGGCATAAATAGTACCGGTATTGTAGATTTTGTTATCACCGTTGTAGCAGTACATGTTACCTTCGTTGTTGATAGTTGCGCCCACCTCATTGTGCAGTTCAGGAGAAACCGTACCATTTACCAACAACAAACCCTCGTTGTTAATCACACCGAAGTAGGAAGTCCCAGTAATTGTTGTTGTTGTGTTCTTGAACGTACCACGAACAGTTATCTTAGCGTCAGTGCCATTGTTGATAATATCATAGTTGTTACCACTGGTTACCAAAATCACGTTGTTGTTCTCTATAGTAGCATAGTTGTTCAACGTAGTAACATCCAGTGTACCGGCAACGGTTACCGTACCTTTGTTTTCAATCTCACCGATAGTAGCCTTCTTCTCGGCAGCAGCAGAGATATTGGCACCATCTTCCACAACCACTTTATCGATGGTTTCTGTGTTGTCACAAGCGAATTCCACATCAGCATTGGTCTTTACAGTCATCATCTGATTACTAGGAATCACAATATCAGAAGAAGTCTTCACATAACCAGAGATTACTTCGCAGCCTTTATTGAAAGTCAAATCGTGGATATCCAACTTCGAATCAGCAGACTCGTTACCTATGATAGTCATCATGGCGCCTTCGAAAGTGAGCTGTAAGTCTTTGCCTAATGCTGTTTCTTTAGCAACAATAGCATCCATAACTTCCTGGTTAATAACCACCTTATGAGCTGCAATAGGACTATCATCAACAGGCTTATTTTCATCACCAATCTGTTCCTGAGCAACCACATTTACAGTAGATTCTACTGTACCATTAGTGATAGCGTTGATATAGCTGATCAAATCAGCAGTTTTGGTGATATAGTTGGTGCTGGCAGCAACTCCTGTAACTTTCAGGTAGTTAGAAACAGCAAAGTCAGGATCATCTGCATTAGTAGTATGGCCTTCAATGTCAGCTAATACAGATACTTTACCCGGACGCAAAAGAATCTTACCTTCTACAGGTGTACCTCCAGAAACCTTATTTGCTACATAAGCACTACGACTATTTACTGTTTCAGTGTAAACGCCCTTGTCGGTATAGATATCCAAAGTAATTTCGTTATATACGCCTGAAGGCATCAGCATGTAGGTTGAGAACTTACCTTCTGTTACAACCATGCTACCATCCTCTGCAGTATTTTCGTGATTGGAATTGCAGTCAACCACCAAAAAATCAACGTCGCTTGCAGGCTTTGCACTAGTGACAATCGATGCATAGCTACCAGCTACTGTTTCCCAATCACTAATTTCATGAACGCGAATCTTGTTATACGCATTCAAGATCTCTTGGTTTTGGTCAGCCTCGTCAATGCCGACAGGATCCACTAAGTCGGTGGTCTTGATAGCATCAAGGGCATCTTCCGCCAATGACAACTTGGCAATAGGAAGTTTACTGTTAACCACCTTACTTTCTATAGGGAACTTCACGTCGGAACCTAAATGGTCTTTAGCTTTGACAACAATCTTCTGTACTTTGGTTACACCAAGTTCACCGAAGTCAAGTTTCAGATTCAAGTAGTTGAATACAGAAGAATACTGTAATGTAAGATCCAATTTCTGACCTTCATAGCCGTCAATGGCCAAGATAGGAGTAATCTTGAAATTGATGTTATTGTTTTCAACTTGTTTCAAGTCAGCAGCACCTTCCTGAATTTGTGGAAAATAGAATTCTACACCGTTACGGGTGGTAGTCATCTTCTCATTGTACTTGGTGTAGAATAACCACATACCTACAGCAGTGGTACCTTCTGTTTCAAACTGACCGTTTGTTTTATTGTAAGCCCATTTATTATTACCTACATGACCGTCAACTACTGTCCAATCTACATTATTGAAAACGGTTAAACCACCAGCAGAATATCCTTTATCAACCAACACAGCACCCAGCATATCATTGGCAGTAAAAATAGGAAGACCTTCATCATTAATACCCATCCTGGTAGATGGAGTAGTACTCAGTGTCAAGTTCACTTGTGGTCTGCCAGCCAGAGCATCGTTATCTGGGGTAACATCTAAAAATTCTTCATTCGTACAAGCGCTTACCAATCCAGCCAGCACGAATGAGCTCAAAAGTACTTTTGTTGCTTTCATTATTTCTATTAATTAATAAATAAACATTTTTTCTTATGTTAATCATTTAATCAAAAGGATTACCCGGATTATGCCCTGGATCAACCACGCCACTACCTTCAAAACCTTTTTCCACTTCCACTTCCAAAATTTCCACTTCTGGAGCTTCATACTTCATTTCCTTTTCTACTTTCATAATCATAAATTTAAATTGTTAGTAATATTAAAAATCTCTTCATTATTAACTGGTAATATGCATCTCTGACTATCAAAAGAATCAAGTCATCCTTAGTAATAGCCTTGCAAGTCTTTCTATAAAAAGACGAGTTAACTGCCTTTTCAGCCTGCAAAGTAAGAAACAAATTTCCTAAATACACTTCGAGTGCATTCAATTGAATATCTGCATGTTACCCGAGAAGTAAAAAGATAAAAGTAAGAAGAAAAGAATTTTCAAATGGAAGGGAAAAATAAACGATAAATCTGA
>OGRQ01000675.1_pt1 | contig 38395 bp, 29 predicted proteins | sample 1553521 | NCBI WGS metagenome assembly OGRQ01 (sample SAMEA2580088, study PRJEB22360) | human gut metagenome | biome: human gut; feature: human-associated habitat; material: faeces | place: Denmark | collected 2008/2010
TACCGTTTTCACGGAGAATCAGTTCCGTCAGGTCGAGCGGGAAACCGAAAGTATCGTATAAGGTAAAGGCATCCTTACCGCTGATTTCTGTCTTTCCGGCGGCTTTGGCGTCAGCCATCGTCTTATCCAGCAGGCGGATACCGGTTTCCAGTGTGCGGAGGAAGGAGTCTTCTTCTTCTTTAATAACCTTGCTGATCAGTTCTTTCTGTGCTTCCAGTTCAGGATAAGCCTCACCCATATTCTCAATCAGAACCGGGAGTAATTTATACATGAATGCCTGTCTCTGCCCCAGGAATGTATAACCGTAACGAACTGCGCGGCGCAGAATACGGCGGATTACATAACCTGCCTTTGCATTCGAAGGCAATTGTCCGTCTGTAATAGAGAAAGCGATTGTACGGATGTGGTCGGCGATAACACGCATAGCGATGTCCGACTTCTCGTCTTCACCATACTTCTTGCCGGTCATGTTGCCTATAGCCTTTAGTATGGGTTGGAATACATCTGTATCATAATTAGAAGTCTTATCTTGTAGTGTGCGCACCAGTCTTTCGAAGCCCATACCGGTATCGATAACTTTGGCAGGAAGTCCTTCAAGGCTACCGTCGGCCTTGCGGTTGAACTGCATGAACACAAGATTCCATATCTCGATTACTTGTGGGTGGTCTTTGTTCACCAGTTGACTACCGGGGATCTGAGCCTTTTCTTCTTCAGGACGTGAATCGATATGTATCTCGGAACACGGACCACACGGACCTGTATCACCCATTTCCCAGAAGTTATCGTGTTTGTTTCCGTTGAGGATATGATCTTTTGGCAAGAACTGTTCCCAATAGGAAGCGGCTTCATTGTCACGTTCCAGTCCTTCTTCGGGGCTGCCTTCGAATACGGTGGCGTAAAGGTTCTTCGGATCTATCTTCAGAACATCTACCAGGTATTCCCATGCCCAGTTGATTGCCTCTTTCTTAAAGTAGTCACCGAACGACCAGTTGCCCAGCATCTCGAACATGGTATGGTGGTACGTATCGTGTCCTACTTCTTCCAGGTCATTATGCTTTCCGCTAACGCGCAGGCATTTCTGCGAGTCCGCGACTCTTTTATATTTTGCCGGGTGGTTACCCAAAATAATATCTTTGAACTGGTTCATCCCCGCATTAGTAAACATCAGTGTCGGGTCATCTTTAATTACCATTGGAGCCGAGGGCACTATCTGATGGCCTTTGCTCTCGAAGAAACTCTTGAATGAGTTTCGGATTTCATTTGCAGTCAACATACGTCTGTCTGATTTATGATTTTATGATTTTATGATTTATGCCATGAGGATTTATGACTTATGCATCACATGATTTAAAAGAATAACTTGCCGAATACTGTAGATGTTTTCCCATCACTGTTTTCTTATAAATCATAAATCATAAATCATAAATCTTATAATTCTTGAAAAAACTGTGCAAAGATAGCTTGTTTTTCGTATTTTTGCCGCATTGATAATGAAATATTTACTCTCGATGCGCAAAGTTTACTACATTTATAATCCGCGGACACAGACTTACGACCGAATTTATCCTACCGTCCGGCAACGGGCGTTGAGCATATTGCGCCGGTTGTTTTTCGGTATGGGGTTGGGAGCCGGCAGCTTTATCGTACTGTTGCTGATTTTCGGTTCGCCGTCCGAGAAGGAACTGCGGAAAGAAAACAGCCGGCTTCAGGCGCAGTATAACGTCCTTTCGCGGAGAATGGACGAGGCTATGGGAGTATTGCAGGATGTGCAGCAACGCGATGATAATCTGTATCGCGTAATATTCCAGGCCGACCCTATTCCCTCGGCTATCCGTAAGGCAGGATACGGCGGTACAAACCGTTACGAACATCTGATGGATATGGCCAATTCCGATTTGGTGGTGAATACTACGCAGAAAATGGATATGCTCACGAAGCAGCTTTATATCCAGTCCCGTTCGTTCGATGATGTGGTGGAGATGTGCAAGAACCATGATGAGATGCTGCGTTGCATCCCTGCCATTCAGCCCATTTCCAATAAGGATTTGCGCAAGACCGCTTCCGGTTATGGAACGCGCATCGACCCTATTTACGGAACTACCCGTTTTCATGCCGGCATGGACTTTTCGGCCCATCCGGGAACGGATGTATATGCAACCGGTGACGGCACTGTTGTTAAAATGGGATGGGAAACCGGTTATGGAAATCTTATCATCGTGGATCATGGCTTCGGTTACCAGACGTGGTATGCCCACTTGCAGGGATTCCGTACCAAACTCGGCAAACGGGTGGTGCGGGGCGAGGTTATCGGTGCGGTTGGAAGTACCGGCAAAAGTACAGGACCTCACCTGCACTACGAAGTGCATGTGAAAGGGCAGGTCGTAAATCCCGTGAATTATTACTTTATGGATTTAAGTGCCGAAGATTACGACCGTATGATACAGATTGCGGCAAATCATGGAAAAATGATGGATTAGCGGATTATGAATGTTTAACTGACAGGCTGTTATGCTGAATACCGATAAAGAACTGAAACTATATTACTCCATCAGCGAGGTTGCCAGAATGTTCGATGTCAACGAATCGCTGCTGCGTTTTTGGGAGAAGGAGTTTCCGCAGCTCAGACCGAAGAAGGGAGGGAGGGGGATACGCCAATACCGTAAGGAAGATATTGAAACGGTGAAGTTGATTTATCATCTGGTCAAGGAGCGCGGCATGACGCTGCCCGGCGCACGCCAGCGCATGAAAGACAATAAGGAAGCCACTCTCCGGAATTTTGAAATCGTAGAGCGGCTGAAAAGTATCCGTGAAGAACTTATCGGTATGAAAGAATCCCTCGATGCCTTTACTTATGAGGATGTAGAGGCATTGAAAGAGAATCTTATGAAGGAACAGCCCGGATAGGGGTTATCCTTCTATTCTTGTCACCTGTTTGATGTTCTGTATCTGTTTCAGGTTGTCGCAGATACTGCGTACGTCGTCCACATCGTGTACGTAAAGTTGTATCTTACCTTCAAAAATACCGTCGGTGGTTTCAATTGTCAGCTTGCGGATATTGACATTCAGCTGGCGCGAGATGACCTGCGTTACTTCGTTCAGCAATCCCATACTGTCGATACCTTTCAGATAAATCGTCACGAGGAATGACAGCTCCTTGTGGGTGTCCCATTCGGTGGCGATGATACGGTTGCCATAGCTGCTCTTGAGGCGTGCGGCTACCGGACATTGGCGTTTGTGTATGATTATCCGGTTCTGCTCGTCTATATATCCCAATACATCGTCGCCAGGGATGGGGTGGCAGCAGTCGGCCATGATATAATTCTTCTGGATGGTCTCTTCCGTCAGTTTCAATATCTGCTTGGTATTGATTTTTTCTTGCGGAACTTTCTCTTCGGACTGCTCCTTCGTGTCTTTGTTGTCTTTATTGCCGAACGAGAAAGTCAGGAACTTTTTCCAGTTGGTGCTTTGTTTTTCCTTGAAGGCGTTCCGGTCTGCGTCGCCCAATACGAGTTTCTTGCTGCCCACGGCAACGAACAGCTCGTCGCGGGTATGGAAATTGTGCAGGCGGGTGAGCTTGTCTATTGCGGAGTCATCCATGCGTATATCCTCGTTCCTGAGAAAGTCTGCAAGGATTGCCTCGCCCTCTTTCTGATGCGCTTTCGCTTCTTTGCGCAGGATGGATGCGATTTTGGCACGGGCACGGGCGGTAGTGGCATAAGCTTCCCATTCCGGTTGCACGCGTTGCGATTTGGATGTAAGAACCTCTACCTGGTCGCCGCTCTGCAACTTATGGCTGAGGGGAACAAGCTTGTGGTTTACTTTGGCGCCGATGCAATGGCTGCCGATGTCGGTGTGCAGGGAGAAGGCAAAGTCCAGTGCTGTGGAGTTCTGCGGCATGGTCTTGATTTCGCCTTTCGGAGTAAACACAAAGATTTCCGAAGCAAACAGGTTCAGCTTGATTGTATCCAGAAAATCAATGGCATCCGGTTGGGGGTCATCGAGTATCTCCTTGATGGTACGCAACCATTTGTCCAGCTCGCCCTCATCCTCGCTGCCGCCGCCTTCCTTATACTTCCAATGTGCGGCGAATCCCTGTTCGGCAACGTCGTTCATACGTTCACTGCGAATCTGGACTTCGATCCATTGTCCGTTATTGCCCATGAGGGTGACGTGCAGGGCCTGATAGCCGTTGGCTTTCGGGTGGCTCACCCAGTCGCGCAGGCGGTCGGGATGCGGTTTGTATATTTTGGATATGGATACGTATATGTTGAAGCAGTCATTCAGCTCTTCTTCCATGTTACGGGGCTCGAAGATGATACGTACGGCAAGCAGGTCGTAGATTTCCTCGAACGGCACATGCTTTGTCTGCATCTTGTTCCAAATGGAATAGATGGATTTGATGCGGGCAAGGATACGGTATTTCAATCCCATTTTATCCAGTTGGGCACGTATCGGAGCGGTGAACTCTTTGAAAACCTTGTCGCGTTCTACGGCTGTCGCTTCAAGTTTCTTTTCTATCTCGCGGTATTCTTCCGGATGCTCGTAACGGAAGCTCAGGTTTTCCAGTTCCGTCTTTATCTTGTACAGCCCCAGCCGGTTGGCAAGCGGTGCATAGATATACAATGTTTCACCGGCTATCTTGAACTGCTTGTTGGGCAGCATGGAACCGAGTGTGCGCATATTGTGCAGCCGGTCGGCTATCTTTATGAGGATAACGCGGATGTCGTCGGACATGGTAAGCAGCAGTTTCTTGAAGTTCTCTGCCTGCGCCGAGGCGCGGTCGCCGAAGATGCCGCCCGAAATTTTGGTCAGTCCGTCAACGATTTGGGCGATTTTGGGGCCGAAGATGTTTTCGATATCCTCGACGGTGTAATCGGTGTCTTCCACCACATCGTGCAGCAGGGCGGCGCAGATGGAAGTAGACCCCAGCCCTATCTCATTGCACACAATCTTCGCTACGGCGATGGGGTGCATGATATACGGTTCGCCCGAGCGGCGTTTGATTCCCTTATGTGCCTGATTGGCAAAATTGAATGCCTTGGTTATTATTTCGACACGCTTGCGGTGTTTGGTTGCCAAGTAATCGTTCAACAGTTCCTGGAATGCCTGTTCAATCATTGCTTCTTCGGCTCTCTCTTTCTCCTTCTGGCTTACGCTCTCTTCCATATACTGTTTCTCCTTTCTTCTTCACTTTTTGCAAAAATAAGCAATTTTCAACACCGGACAAGCATTTATGTTTTTATTTGTAAATCTTCAGCCTCTTTCCCGCATTGATTCTGGTGCTTCTCAATCCGTTCCAGCTTTTTATCTGGTTGACGGTGACGCCATATTTGCGGGCGATGGTCGACAGGGTTTCCCCATTGCGTATTCTGTGGTAGGTGACGTCGCCCTGTGAAGAACTTTTCCCTTTGCTGCTACGTGCTGTGCTGCGGGTATTGGCCACGGAAACAGTTCTGCGGTTTTTAAACAGTTCCGCACTGCGGTGGGCGTAAATCGTGTCTTGGCTGTCGATGAAAGTGCTGATGTAGTTTATAGGCAGACGGAGTGTCTGAGGCTTGCTGTCTCCCGGAATGATATTCTTCTTGTACTGGGGATTCAGGCTTTTGACCTCATCCATTCCGATGCCGCAAACATCCGTGATTTGTTCGAAATGCAGGTTGCGGTTCACCTGTATGGTATCTGTGGCGTCCGGAATATTGGTTTCCATCGGGCAGATATTGTGCTTGCAGTAGTACGTCATTACGTAGTTGGCGGCTATAAAAGCGGGTACGTATCCGCGTGTTTCTTTGGGCAGATAGTTGTATATTTCCCAATAATCCGTTTTGCCGCCTGCGCGCCGGATGGCTTTGTTGATGGTGCCGGGGCCGCAGTTGTAGGCGGCGATTACCAGGTTCCAGTCCTGGTAGATGGCATACATATCTTTCAGGTAGCGTGCGGCGGCCCAGGTAGCCTTAATCGGGTCGCGGCGTTCGTCCACAAGGCTGTTGCTTTCCAGGCCGTATATCTTGCCGGTGTTCAGCATGAACTGCCACAGGCCGGAGGCTCCGGCGCGGGATACGGCCGAGGGATTAAGCGCAGACTCGATAATCGGCAGATATTTCAGTTCCAGCGGCAGCCCGTAAGTGTCGAGCGCCTCTTCGAAAATGGGCATGTAGAAGTTGCAGGCACTCAGCATGAAAGCCACCTGGTTGCGGAGGCGTCCGGTATACATGTCGATGAATTTGCGTACAATCTCGTTGTAGGGCATCTCCATAATGGTCGGCATGCGCGAGAGCCGGTCGATGTATACGGAATCGCTGAATTGGGGATTGACGGTAGAGGTGCTGCAATCCTTTCCTAAATCTATGTAGTTCTTGGCTTTCCAGTCGCTGAGCAGGCTGTCTACAGGGTAGGTCATACTCTTGGGCAGGTCGATGACTTCCCGCCGTTCCGTTCCGTTTTCGCGGATAATGACGTCTACGCTTTCTTGGGCGTATGCTTGCGGAGTTGCCAGCAGTATGCTGAACAGAAGTGAGGAACCCGCGATTATTCTTTTCATATATGTAGGTTTATTTGTCATGGATAAATCTGTTTATTTGTTTTTAAAATCGGAAACTGCACTGCAACCCTACGGAGCGGTTGGAGGAGTTGTTTATCCGGTTGTCGATGACAGCCGGCTCCACTTTCATGCTGAGGTCGGGGGTGATGTCGAAATTGGACAGTTCGGCATCCACATAGGCATCGATGACGGACAGCAGGTATACTCCGATGAAGGCGAAGATACTTAAATCGCGGTATCTGCGATAGGTGTCCTTGCGCTTGCGCAACAGCTCTTTCAACTGGGTTTCGGAAATCTTGTATCCGGGCGGCAGCAGATCGGTGATGCTGCTGGACTGCATATTGCCGTTCATCGCGTCTTTATATGCGGTGGAGTAGTCCTTGTACATTTTGCTGTTCCACGTCAAGGCATAGGCACATCCGGCAAAGCCACCGTAGAATATGGGCAATTTCCAGTATTTCCGGTTGTAGATTTGTCCGCCGCCGGGAATTACGAGCGCCAGCCAGGTGGCTTTTGTAGGGTTGGGAATCCATATTTTCTGATCGATTTCTTTTTTGAGGCTGTCTGCCGGCACTTCCGATTCTTTCAGGACGGGAGCGGAAGTCATTTCCAGCAGCTTTTTCTTGTTCTCGGCAGCAATGCTGTCGGCAGTAGCAATGCTGTCTGTCGGGGCAACGGCCTGAAGAGGCGGCACTTCTTCCATAGTCCGGTTCAGGCTGTCGGCCTGCATCCGCGCTGCTTGCCGTACGGCGGCAAGAGAGTCTGCCTGCAACCTGTGTATCCTCTTTGCGGCGGCACGCGGGCGGCTCTGACCATACATAGCAATCCCTGCCGTCTGCATCAGGCAAAGCAGCAGGGCGATACTGATTTGATATATTCTTCTCTTCTTTGTCATTTATTTTTTCAGCGTATCGAGAATACCGATGATACGTTCCAGTTCTTCTTCGTTACTGAACGGGATACTGATTTTTCCTTTGCCTTTTTCGGAGCAGGTCAACTGTACTTTGGTGCTGAAGAAACTGGAAAGCTGCTGCTTCAGCATATTGAACTCTTCGGGCAGTTTGGCGCGCTTGGGGGCTATCTTGCGGCCGCCGCTTTTCACGGCTTCTCCTTCGCTCAGGGATTTCACGATTTCCTCTACTTTGCGTACGGAATAACCTTGTTCGAGTATCTCTTCAAAAATCTTCACTTGCAGTTTGGGGTCTCCCAGCGTTACCAGTGCACGGGCGTGCCCCATGTCTATCTGCTTGTTTTGCAATCCCATCTGGACGGGAGCCGGCAGTTTCAGCAGGCGCAGGTAGTTGGCAATGGTGGTACGCTTCTTGCCTATGCGTTCGCTGAGGCGTTCCTGCGTCAGTCCGTATTGTTCCAGCAGGTGCTGGTAGGCAAGCGCTATTTCCACGGAGTTCAGGTCCTCGCGCTGTATGTTTTCGATGAGCGCCATTTCCATGACATTCTCGTCGTCGGCCGTGCGGATATAGGCGGGGATGCTCGTCAGCCCTGCCATTTGCGAGGCGCGGAAACGGCGTTCGCCGGCAATAATCTGGTATTCATCATCGGACAGCTTACGCAGGGTGATAGGCTGGATGATACCAATCTCTGCAATAGAATCGGCAAGCTCCTGCAACGCTGTCTGGTCGAACTCGCGGCGGGGCTGATTGGGGTTGACGGCAATCTTCGACAATTCTATTTCATTGATAGAGGAAGAGCCTTCGGTCTGCACCTCATCCATGGAGAGCAGGGCGTCCAGCCCACGTCCTAATGCATTTCTTTTCTGTACCATCTATTCTTTTCTGTTTTACGATTTACTGTTTACTATGTTTGCCATGCGGGCGGTTAGTCCTCGTTGTGGCTGATTAACTCTTTTGCCAGTGCGATGTGGTTTTTGGCTCCGGTGGAGTCCGCATCGTACAGGATTGTGGGGAGTCCGTAGCTGGGGGCTTCGCTCAGTTTTACATTGCGCTGGATGACGGTGTTGAACACCAGTTCCTGGAAGTGGCGTTTCACCTCGTCGTATATCTGGTTGGCCTGGCGCAGCCGCGAGTCATACATGGTCAGCAGGAATCCCTCGATTTCGAGTGCGGGGTTCAGCTTGGACTTGATGATTTTGATGGTGTTCAGCAATTTGCTGATGCCTTCCAGTGCAAAGTATTCGGCCTGTACGGGAATGATAACCGAGTCGGCGGCCGTGAGCGCGTTGATTGTAATCAATCCTAACGACGGTGAGCAGTCTATCAGGATATAATCAAACTCTTCCCGTAGCGGGGCGAGTACCTCTTTCAGTATCTTTTCCCGGTTTTTAAGATTGAGCATTTCTATTTCGGCGCCTACCAGATTGATGTGGGAGGAAATAACTTTCAATGTATCAATCTCCGTGTCGTGGATAGCGTCGCGCACATCGGCGCGGTCTATAATACATTCATAGATAGTACATTCTGCCTGCTTGATGTCTACGCCCAACCCTGACGAGGCATTTGCCTGCGGGTCTGCGTCTACGACAAGCACTTTCTTTTCAAGTGTGGCGAGAGAAGCTGCGAGGTTTATGGTTGTTGTTGTTTTTCCTACACCACCTTTTTGATTTGCCAAAGCAATTATTTTTCCCATAATTTCAATGTTTATTGGCAGCGAAATAAGTGATAATTCCGTATAGCACCTACTAAAAAAGAGAAAGATTGCAAAAACGGTTGATAAGTCACCCTTTTTGTTAATAACTCCCGGATGCCTTCTACCGTTCCGTTGCCTGAAGACGTGTGTCTCAGGCACTCTTTTTCCTGATTAGTGGGGCAAATATACGTATTTATCTTGAAAAGAAACAGCTTTTTTGTCTCACTTGCAGAAGATTAAGATTTCTAAAGCAATGAGATGGCGGGCGGCGGGATGTTCCGGTGATAAGCTGCCGCGGCTGCCGTGTCCGGGGAAATGCGTGCCGTTTCTCCGGAGTTTACAATAGTTTGTCCGAATTAAACTCGGAGTTTATTCCTATTAAACTTCGGGTTCATTAGGATTAAACCTGAAGTTTAATGGGGATAAACTTATGTTAAAGCAGTGCCGATGCAAACTCCCATGCGAAGTATCCGCACAACACGCATTTCAGTACCGTGCCGAAGAGGAAGCCGAACAGGGAGCCCAGTCCCGACTTCAGAGCCTGCCGGGTTTCCCTGCCGCCGAAAAGTTCGCCGATAAAAGCCCCTAAAAACGGGCCGAGTACAATGCCCCAGGGCATGAAGAACAGCCCGATGAGGGTTCCGGCAAGGCATCCGCGTGTTCCCCAGCGCGTTCCGCCGCTGTATTTGCTGCCCAGCATGGGGACGAAATAGTCGAGCACCTGTACGATGACGACAATCAGCAGCCACAGCAATAGTTGGGTGGCAGAGTACTGCACCTTGTCGGTGAAGTGTAGCAGCAACAAACCGGCATAGGCCACGGGCGGACCGGGAATTACGGGCAGAAAGCAGCCTGCCAGTCCCGTTATCAGGCAGAGGATACCCATCAGAATGAGAAAGACGTCTAACATATCTTTTTGTGTATTGGTGGTTAATATGTGGTTCTCTTTTGCTAAATTTGTAGCAAAATTAAAAAGAAATATGGAAAATCAGAGACCTTTGATATTGATTTCCAATGACGACGGTATCATTGCGAAAGGAATCAGCGAGTTGATAAAGTTTCTCCGTCCGCTGGGGGAGATTGTGGTAATGGCGCCGGATGCGCCGCGTTCGGGTAATGCGTGTGCGCTTACCGTGACAGAACCGATTCATTATCAGTTGCTTCGCAAGGATGTGGGACTAACGGTCTATAAGTGTTCCGGTACGCCCGCCGATTGCGTCAAGCTGGCATTCCATACGGTGCTCGACCGCAAACCCGACCTTGTGGTGGGCGGCATTAATCACGGCGATAACTCCTCGGTCAATGTGCATTATTCCGGAACAATGGGGGTGGTTATCGAAGGCTGCCTGAAAGGTGTTCCCTCTATCGGCTTTTCACTGTGCAACCACATGCCGGACGCCGATTTTGAGCCGGCGGGAGAGTATATCCGCGAGATTGCCCGCAAGGTTCTGGAAAAAGGCTTGCCGCCGTTGACCTGCCTCAATGTCAACTTCCCCGATACCAAAGAGTTGAAAGGGGTGAAAATCTGCGAACAGGCAAAAGGACAGTGGACCAACGAGTGGGAGAACTTCGCCCACAGAGGCGATGCGCACTACTATTGGCTGACCGGAGAGTTTGAGGAGTCGGAAAAGGAGAATGAAAAGAGCGACCATTGGGCGCTTGCCAACGGTTATGTAGCGGTGACTCCGACCACAGTGGATGTAACCGCCTATGGCCTGATGGACGAATTGAAAACCTGGTTCTGACGGATTGCACAGGATATTGAAACATAGGCGCTTATGAAGTATTATCTGATTGTGGGCGAGGCCTCGGGCGACCTGCATGCGTCGCACCTGATGACTGCCTTGAAGGCAGAAGACCCGCAGGCCGAGTTCCGCTTTTTCGGCGGTGACCTGATGGCGGCTGTGGGCGGAACGTTGGTGAAGCATTATAAGGAACTGGCGTATATGGGCTTCATTCCCGTCTTGTTGCACCTGCGTACCATCTTTGCCAATATGAAGCGTTGCAAGGAAGACATTGCAGCCTGGCAGCCGGATGTTCTTATTTTGGTGGATTATCCGGGGTTCAACCTGAATATCGCCAAGTTTGTCCATGCCCGTACGCAAATACCGGTGTTCTATTATATTTCTCCCAAGATATGGGCCTGGAAAGAGCACCGTATCCGGAATATCAAACGGGATGTGGACGAACTCTTCTCCATTCTTCCGTTCGAGGTGGAGTTCTTCGAGGGCAAGCACCATTATCCCATACATTATGTAGGCAATCCGACAGTGGATGAAGTCACTGCCTTCCAAGTCGCTTATTCGGAAACTGCAGATGAGTTCAAACGGGCCAACGGCCTTTCGCCGAAGCCTGTCATTGCCTTGCTGGCTGGCAGCCGCAAGCAGGAGATTAAGGATAATTTGCCGGATATGATTCGGGCGGCCGCTTCATTTCCGGAGTATCAGTTGGTGCTGGCGGGAGCGCCGGGTATCTCTCCGGAGTATTATAAGGAATATGTCGGCAATGCGGACGTGAAGATAATCTTTAACCGTACTTATCCTTTACTCCGGCATGCGGAAGCGGCATTGGTTACTTCGGGCACGGCAACGCTGGAAACGGCATTGTTCCGGGTTCCGCAGGCGGTGTGCTACCATACGCCGATAGGGAAGGTTATCGCTTTCCTGAAACGGCATATACTGAAAGTCAGGTACATTTCTCTGGTAAACCTGATTGCCGACCGTGAGGTGGTGAAGGAACTGGTGGCCGATACCATGACGGTGGAGCAGATACGTGCGGAGCTTCAACGTATCTTATACGATGAGGCGTACCGCCGGCAGATGCTCGACGGTTACGAATATATGGCATCCCGTCTGGGCGAGGCGGGAGCACCTGTGCATGCAGCCCGTGAAATGGTGGCTTTGCTTAAGAAACGTTTTAAAAAGTAGGACGATATTTAATTTCTTGTTAAAAGGAATAAAGCCGGTGCAGTAAATGCCCGGCTTTTGTATTTTCTATACAGAAAGAAATAAACAAAAGAACTTTGATTATGAGAAAGCTACATTGGTTATTTATGGCAGTTTGTCTGGCTGTGATGCCGGTACTGCAATCCTGTGATGACGATGAGGGGTATTCGATCGGTGATTTCACTCCGCCGCTGTGGGCTACGGTGCGTGTTACCGGTAATGCTTTTTATTTGGACTGTGATGTGTGGGGAACGCTCTGGCCTGTGAATACAGACTTGTGGTGGTACGAGCCGGTTGATGGAAAGCGTGTGATTACCATGTTCAATCCTTTGTCCGATGAGTTTGACGGTTACGACCATGCTGTGAAGATCCTGAGTTTGCAGGATGTGCTGACGAAAGAGGTCGAGACGCTGACTCCCGAGACCGAGGAAGAGTTCGGCAATGACCCTGTCCTGATATTTGAAGGTGATACAAGCATCAGCGGGGGATATATGAATATCATATTTATGCAGAATCTGCCTTCCGGCACTAAACATCGTATCAGCCTGGTACGTCCGCAAGATGATGCGGAGTTGTATGGAGAAGACGGTTATATACATTTGGCTCTCCGCTATAACGACTATGACGATTTGACGGGGTTGCGCAAGCCCGGTGCGGTGTCCTATAATCTGAACAGTCTCAACGTGACCTCTGAAACCAAAGGTATCAAGCTGAAAATTAATTTGGAAAAGAATGGCGAAGTGGAACTGACGTTCGACCTGGTGGTTACCGGTGATAATACGAAGAATATACAGAACCTTGATTTGTCGGAGATGCAATTGAAGTAAGCGTTTCCTTATACCGTATATATAGGCCAAAGGGCATAGAGGTTACAGTATCTTTCCTCTATGCCCTTTGGCTTATATTCGTTTAAGATTTCCTGTCAAATCATTGTCATTACATACAGGTAGACTACCGCTGCGGGAATCGCCATGAGAGCGCTGTCGAACCGGTCGAGCATTCCGCCGTGTCCCGGAAGAATGTTGCCGGAATCCTTGATGCCCAGTTGACGCTTCATCAGCGATTCGGTGAGGTCGCCCCAAGTGCCGAAAATCACTACGGTAACTGCCAGTCCTGCCCATTGCCATGTAGACATGAATGGGAAGAAATGGACAAATACAAAGGATGAGGCGATGGAGAAAATCGCGCCGCCTATGCTGCCTTCCCATGATTTCTTAGGCGAAATGCGCGCGAACAGGCGATGTTTTCCTATCAGAGAGCCCACGCAGTAAGCACCCGTATCGCTCAGCCAGATGAATACGAATATGGAAAGCGGCAGGATGGGGTTATAGGTTACGCTGCTCGTTTCAGGTGAATTCTGGAAAGCGAGTACATTCAGCAATGCGAAAGGCAAGGCTACATATAGCTGGCTCAGCATTGCATACGCCCAGTTGCCGATGGGGTTCTCCTTTTTCAGGTATAACTCCGTAATCATCAAATAGAGCAATAAGCCCAGATAGGGAAGGAATACGCGCGCATCGATGGCGGATGTGCAGAATCCCATGAGTGCAAGGAACAGATAGGCTCCGCCTAAAGCGGTAATCGTCTTGTTGATGCTGACTCCGCCGTTCCTGTTTACCAGATGGGCAAACTCGTGTACGCTCAATGCGCCGATGATAGTGAATAGAATCCCGAATGAGAGGGGGCTGTAAAGGATACAGCCCACCAGTATAACTACAAATAATGCACCTGTAACAGCACGTTGTATGAAATTATTTTTCAAGGTGTTTTCGTTTTAATTGTTCGAGCCGGTGTTATGGCTTTCTTCTTCTTTTACCTCTTTTTCCGCTTCCTTTGCCTTGGCAGCCTCTTTTTCTTCGGCTTCTTTCAGCTCTCTGGAAGTTTTGCTTGCGCTGATAATCTCTTCGGAACGGGAAGCCCACGGACGCTTGCCGAAGATTTCTTCCACATCTTCTGCAAAGATTACTTCCTTGTCTATCAACAGTTGGGCCAGCTTGTTGTGCCCTTCTTTATTGTCGGATAGTATCTTCTTGGCACGCTCGTACTGTTCGTTTACCATACGCTTCACCTCTTCGTCAATCAGTTCGGCGGTCTTCTCGCTGTACGGACGGTTGAACGAGTATTCGTCGTTATTGTAATAACAGAGATTCGGCAGTTTGTCGCTCATGCCCAAATAGGCAATCATGCCGTATGCCTGCTTGGTTACACGCTCAAGGTCGTTCATGGCGCCGGTAGAGATTCTTCCGATGAACAGATCTTCTGCGGCGCGTCCGCCCAAAGTGGCGCACATCTCGTCCAGCATCTGTTCCTTTGTGGTAATCTGGCGTTCTTCGGGCAGGTACCAGGCTGCTCCCAAAGCACGTCCGCGTGGAACGATGGTTACCTTAATCAGCGGGTTGGCATATTCCAACAGCCAGGAGATGCTGGCGTGTCCGGCCTCGTGTATGGCAATGGAACGGCGTTCTTCTTCGGTTGTGATTTTGGTTTTCTTCTCCAGACCGCCTACGATACGGTCTACCGCATCCAGGAAGTCCTGCTTCTCTACAAATTTCTTTCCATGACGGGCGGCAATCAGGGCGGCTTCGTTGCAGACATTGGCGATGTCGGCGCCGGAGAATCCCGGAGTCTGGCGTGCCAGTAACTCTACATCCACCGTATTGTCTATCTTGATGGGGCGCAGGTGTACGCCGAATACTTCTTTTCGTTCATTCAGGTCGGGCAAGTCGACGTGTATCTGGCGGTCGAAACGTCCGGCGCGCAGCAGTGCCTTGTCCAATACATCCACACGGTTGGTTGCGGCAAGGATGATGACACCGCTGTTGGAACCGAACCCGTCCATTTCCGTCAGCAGTTGGTTCAAGGTGTTTTCGCGTTCATCGTTACCGCCCATGGCGGCAGCTTTTCCACGGGCGCGTCCCACGGCATCGATTTCATCGATGAATACGATGCAAGGCGCTTTCTCTTTGGCTTGGCGGAACAGGTCGCGGACGCGGGAAGCACCTACGCCGACAAACATTTCCACGAAGTCGGAACCGGCCAGTGAGAAGACCGGTACGTTGGCTTCCCCTGCCACAGCCTTTGCAAGCAGGGTCTTACCCGTTCCCGGAGGGCCTACGAGCAATGCACCCTTGGGTATCTTACCACCCAGGTCTGTATACTTCTGGGGTTGTTTCAGGAATTCTACGATTTCCTCTACTTCCTGCTTGGCCTCTGCAAGTCCGGCAACGTCCTTGAAAGTAACCTTTACCGGAGAGTTCTTTTCAAACAGTTGGGCTTTGGATTTGCCGACACTGAAGATGCCGCTGCCGCCACCCATGCCGCCACCGCTGCTCCAACGGCGGGGGAGGGAGATCCCGAAACCGAGTAAGAAAGTAAGCAAAGACCCTGCCCAAAGGGCGGGAAGGGAATACCAAAAAGCCGATAAGAAATGCAAACGGCAATATCTGCCAGAGGATTGCACCGAAGTAATTGTGTTTCTTTTCGTAGCTGATAGAACCGTCGAAACGTGTCTCGTCCTTTTCTTTCTGCAAGAAGTCGCCCAAGCTTTCGCGTGAGGGAGCTTCTGTTGTAATCAGGGGATTCTTGCCCACACGGCTTGAATCTGCTTTGAATACATTGGGCACATATTGCGGCTTGACGTATGCCTCTACGGAGTTGTCGTCATAACCGGTCACTTTGCTTATATAGCCGTTGCGCACATACTCCTGAAATTCATCATAAGGGATGTTTTTACTGGCCGAACCGCTTTCATTGGTGAGGTACAGTCCCAGCAACATCATGGCTATAATCATATACAACCAGTTCAAGTTGAACTTGGGCATATTGGTTTTTGTGGGCTTTTTATTGGTGTTATTGTCCATAAGTCTAAATTAATCGAGATCGGGAATTTGGGTTAGTTTGGCATCTGCCCATAAGTGTTCCAAGTTGTAGAATTCACGCGCTTCCGGCTGGAAAACGTGAACCAGTACATCAGAGTAGTCCATGGCTACCCACTCGGCATTGCGCAGACCGTCTATCGCAAAAGGTTTGCTGTTCGCTCCTTTGCGGGTGAAGTCTTTAACGGACTCCACTATGGCGCTTACTTGGCTTGGGGAGTTTCCTTGACAGATGACAAAATAATTACATATAGTGTCGTCTATCCGGGTAAGGTCTGCTATGACGATTTTTTTTCCTTTTTTATCTTGAATACCTTCTGTTATTTGTTGAATTAATTTTTTAGCTTCGTTCATTACACATTATTAATATTAAACAGGCGACAAATATACGTTGATTTATCATATCAAACACGCAAAAGGGGAAAAGTCTTTCATTTTTTGTTTTTTTTTAGGTATATAATTCTTTGTGTCATGGTATCTTATCAGATTTTAATGAAAAAAATAGCGAAAAATGTTTTGGATTAAAGAAAAGTTTGTATCTTTGCACCGCAAAACAGAAATGAAATGCTCAATTGGGCTATGGTGTAATGGTAACACTACAGATTCTGGTCCTGTCATTCCTGGTTCGAATCCAGGTAGCCCAACACAACACACCGATAAAAACCCACTAAAATCGCAAGTTTTAGTGGGTTTTTTATTGCTTTTCGACCATGTGCAAATTTTTCATAATCGGTATTCGGGTTCAGTTTGAAAACTCGGTGGTCGAATCGGTGGTTGTGTCAAAACAAGAATATCAGCGAGTTCGTTTTGACACAACCACTTTTTATATGCTTATTATTATAAGATTATCACATCTACTCCCGGCTTTAGCTTTTCTTGATTTTGCGGATCGGCAATCTGCATATCCGTCACCTTGCCTTTGCTTTTCTTTATTTGTACAACACAGGGCTTCAGGGCTTTTACCTTTATTTCTTCATTGTCGAAAGTGCCGGGCTTGAAGAATACGATTTGCAGAATTCCCGATTTCCGATTATTGACGGCTTGTATTTCCGTATCATTCCGTTCTATTTTCAGATGACGGCAGGAGTATGTTTTCATTTTTTCCGGATGGTTGATTCCCGGTACAACGATATATGCGTAAGATGCGTTTCGGGGAGATTGTCCGTGATTAATGACCAGATTGAATATCGGCATGCTGATTTCCGTAGCAGGATAATTGAAATTGATTTTTGCCCAGTTGCCTTTTTGTCTGTCCATCTTTAGCTTTATATTGTTTCCCTGAGAGAAGAGATAGGCGATGCTGTCATGCCAGATCCATTGCGGAGCCTGTTCAAAAGCAAATTCTCCTTGGGTTGCTTGCCGGAGCGCTTTTCCCGTATTTATCCATACATTTCCATCCAGATGGCATTGATTGACAGTGGTAACGATGTCTGTCGGAACATTTGAACCGATTCCGCTGCCTAAGCAAACCACTTCGTTGTCGAACATAAACCATGATTTTTGAGCTTTTACACCATAGTCATCCATCTTGAAAGTCATTACACCGTATTTCCCATCGGACACTCCCCCTGTGAATGTGCAGGTTCCTTTGCTTCCCCAGTCAACGGGATTGCGTTTTTCGCCTGCAGGCAAGGTGGTTCCCGGTATTCTGTCCCACTCCCAGACGGGGAAGATGTCGGCATACTCATTGCCGTTGACGCGAATGTTGGTAGCGCCGTCACTCATATAGGTCCCGTATAGATTTTCACCGTTACCGCTTTCGGTCTTGTTGGTGCGTGTTGAAGAGGTGCGCACGGAAAAGTCGTAATTTTGTCGGTTGTGTAGCATATAGTCTGAGCAATGATACATTGTATTCTTGTCCGAACGCTGATACGATGCTTCCTGGGTGAGGAAACGGCGGGCAATGTCTGCATATTCGCCGGCATGTTTGGCATCAAGGGCCTGCAGGTTTCTGAACAGGGCTGCGCAATCCCCGTAATCCAATGTTCCTTTGCGGCTGACACCTCTGCCTGTTACACTGAAGTCCAGATACCTGCTTCGGAATACATTGAAGTAGGTGTTGCGGATAAAGTTGGAAAACAAGGTGAGTTTCTCCGGATTCATGGCATATTTTGTACCGTTGAGGATATTGCCCATGCGGACTATGTTGTCAACGAACACTGTTCCGTATCCGCCGATGTAAAGTTGCGGCCCGTGCTGGTGATAAGACAAGTCTTCCTGTATGCCTTCGTTTGCAACGATTTGTACGGGATAGAATATTTCATCGGCATTGACACGCACAATACTGTCATTCTTCAACAGGCAGCCTCTTACTAAATGATGAATGGCAATGTCCATTTTATTGGCGCCGGTCCATTTGCGTGGGTCGCTGCGTTCGCCCATTGCTTTTAAAATAGGCATACGGATTTCGGACGGAAGTTTCCTTTGTCCCGCATCCATCAGAGCAAGGAGCGAGGCTTGTGTTTGCGGAACGGAAATCTGGTTATACCACCAGTTGAAACAGGTAGGGTCTTGTTTCACCCAATACTGCAGGGCATCTCTGATTGCATTGTATAATACCTCGTTACCGTAATAACGTGATTGTTTGTCGGTATATGAGGCGGCTATTCTAACCAAACGTTTCAGGTGTTCTATCGGTTCCCAGTTGGTACGGAAAAAGCAGGCATAATCGAGGTCGCTCCATTTACCTTCCGGAAGCATGGAGCGCAGTAATTTTTCCGTTGCGCGGTCTGCTTGCTGTGTGGTGGTTTTGGCATACAATTCTTCGCGTATCCGTTCAAGTATCTGCTCATATTCGTCTTGCGGAATATAGGTTGGGCTTTGGCTTCGCTTTCCGTTGGCGGGATTATAGCGGGCGGAATAGGAAGGGGTCTCACGTTTTATCTTTCCCGCCATTTCCAGGGTAACTACTCCTTTGGCAGCTCTGTTAGTATATATTTCGGCTACGAGGTTGATGTCGTTTTCTGTTCTGCCTTGCGGGTGGTAGACCAACCGTATTATGCCTTCCTCACCGGGTTGATAGGCTTTTTCAGTCCATTCGGACGAGGTGCATCCGCAGCCGGTAATGATGTTTTTGATAGTGAGAGGTTTGTCGCCGGTGTTTACGAACCGGAAGTCATGGCTGACATTCCCGTCTTGTTCCCGGACGGTTTCCCAATTGAATTTGGTTTCTGAGAATGTGATTTCTTGTGCCGGTAGCAGACTGTTTACAGTCAGTAGCACGATTCCTAAAGTCAGAATTCTTTTCATAATTCATCAGTGAGATTAGATTTAGATAAAAAAGAGGTTATGTCAAAAGCCTTTTATCCTTTTGGCATAACCTCATATTATTAGGTTCGAAAAATTATTCCGCTTCGTTGATTGAATTGTCAATCACCTTGATTTTCTGTTTAACCAGCTCTATGTCACCTTTCAGCTTCTCGACTTTACGGTTAAGTTCGGTCAGGAGGCTGTTGCCTTTCTTGGACGAAGCTGTCAGGAAGCCTAAGTTGTTTTCGTAAGTCTGCAATTCGTTTTTCATGTTTTCGCAGGCGCGTACCAGTTTGTCCCGTTCACGATAAAGGGCTTGCGGGCTACCTTCCTGGATACTGCTGATGGACGATTTGAAATTACTCAGCTTCTTGTTGGAGGCACTGATGTTGAAGTGTTCAAACAGCTTGTCTATCCGGCTGTGGTATTGTTTGTAAATTTTATCTTTTTCTTTGAATGGTACATGTCCTATGCCGTTCCACTCTTTCATAAGTTCGCGGACCAGTTGGGTGGCTTCTTCCACATCCATTGTTTCGTCAATGGCTGTCAGCTTCTCGATAATGGCTTTCTTCTTTTCCAGATTCTCCTGTTCAACGGAACGTTGTGAGGAAGTTGCCTTGTTTTTCTGTTCAAAGAAGTAATCGCAGGCGGAGATGAACCGTTTCCAGATAGCATCCGAATATTTCTTGGCAACGGGACCTACCGTTTTCCACTCTTTCTGGAGTTTGGTCAGTTCGTCAGCTGTTGCTTTCCAGTTGGTACTGTCTTTCAGGGCCTCTGCTTTTTCGCATAAGGCACGTTTCTTTTCAAGATTCCCGTTCATGCCTTCTTTCAGGGATTTGAAGAATTCCCCTTTCTTCTGGAAGAACTCGTCACAAGCTTTGCGGAAGCGTTCGAATATCTTCACGTTCATCTTTTGCGGAGCAAAACCGATGGTTTTCCATTTATTTTGCAAAGCGATGATTTCCTGGGTTTTGTTTTCCCAGGAAGCGAAGTTGGTAAGTTCGCTGTAATCAATGGCCTCGATGATTTCGCAAATTACGGTCTTTTGGTCGAGATTATGTTGCTCGGCCTCTTTCAGGGCTTCAAAATGCTGCTGGTGACGGCGGTTCACAGTAGTAGAAGCTGCTTTGAAGCGTGCCCATATTTCATCGCGCAGCTCTTTGGCTACCGGTCCTGTATCGCGGAATTCCTGATGCAGTTTCTGCAATTGATGGAAAGCGGAAACAACATCCGCTTCGTCTGCCAGTTTCTCGGCAGCTTCGCAAAGGTGGTTCTTGATTTCAAGATTCTTCTTGAAGTCATATTCACGGAATTCGTTGTTTAGTTTTAAAAGGTCGTAGAACTTTTCGACATACAGCTGGTAGTTCTTCCACAGCTCGTTAATCCTGGCTTGCGGCACGATTTTAACCTCATTCCATTGCTGTTGCAATTTCTTGAATTCCGTATAGTTCTTGTTGGCGTCTTCCGGAGATTCCACCAACTCTTTCAGTTCCTCGATGATGGAAAGCTTGATTTGCAGGTTGAGCTCTTTCTGTTTTTCCTGCTCTGCATTGAGTGCGTTTCTTTTTTCCTTGATGACGGACATGGTATTCTTGAATTCCTCTTCCAAAGTATCGGCTTGTGGAACGAACTCTTCAATAGCTCCCCCATTCTCAACGAACAGCTTCTTGGCGGCTTCCTGCTCTGAGTTATGTAGTTTGTAGAAAGCCTGTTTCAAACCGTCTATCTCCGATTTGGCAGCATTCTCTACATCTGCGGCAATCGCTTTAAGCTTGTTCAGAATCTCTTCTTTAGTGAGTTTTTGAACTGATTCGGCCGGCTTGTCAGTCAAGGTTACCTCAGCGGGAGTTTCTGTTGTTGCCGGCTCAGAAACCTCTGCTGTTTTTTTGTCTTCTTCTAATTCCACCGGCTTGTCGGGGAGATTAGTGTCATGAGTGTCCGTCATTTGTATTTACTTTTTAGAAACGGGATATCCCGTTCGGGTTACATTAGGTTACAAATTAATGAAATAAAATGATTACTTCATACTTTTTTCATCGTTTTTTTTCGATTTAGCCGTTTCAGGCCAATAGTACGGTGATGCCCATATACATCATCATGCCGATAATATCGTTGGTGATGGATATGAACGGTCCTGTGGCAATGGCCGGGTCCACTTTCAGCTTTTCGAGTGTCATGGGTACCAATGTTCCGAAAATGGAAGCGAACATGACAACGGCGAACAGACTGATGGATACCGAGTAGGTAACTGTGGCCGTACCGCCGAACCGTACAAAATTGTATATATACACCAGCAAGGATATGATGGTTGCATTGATTGCCGCCACTACGGATTCCTTGGCGATTTGCTTGAATGTGTCTTTGGCATCCAAAGAACTGTTGGCAAGTCCCTGTACGATAATTGCAGAGGATTGGGTTCCTACATTTCCGCCTGTACCGCCAATCAGAGGGATGTACAGCGCCATTTCGGGATGTGCGGTGAAGGTAGCGTCAAAATTACCCAATATCATGGAGTTGCCGATACCGCCCAGCATACCGATAAGCAACCACGGCAGGCGTGCGGAAGTCTGGCGCATGACGTTGTCGTCCGTCTCCACATCCTGTGACAAACCGGATGCCAACTGATAGTCGCGTTCCGATTGCTCACGAACCTCGTCCATGACGTCGTCTACGGTAATCTGCCCTACCAGGCGGCCTATGCTGTCGACAACAGGTACTGCCACCAAGTCGTATTTCTCGATAATCTGCACCACTTCGTCTGTGGGAGTGTCTACATGGACGGAAATGGGGTCTTTCCTCATTACATGCTTCACTTTGGAGACGGAAGGAGAGGTAATCATTTTCTTTAGCGGGAATACACCTTGCAGCCGTTCGTCATCGTCAATGACATATACGTAGTAGATTTCGTCCAACTGTTCGGCTTGCAGGCGCATCTCTTTCAGGCATTCAGGCATACTCCAGTTCTCGTTGACGGTTACCATTTCCGTACCCATCAAACCACCGGCGGTATCTTCATCGTACTTCAAGAGGTCTACGATGTCTCCGGCCTGCTCTATATCCTCAATATGCGACAGTACCTCTTCTTTTTTCTCCTCGTCGAGGTCACGCATCAGGTCTACGGCATCGTCCGTATCCATATAATCCACAAACCGCTTGGCAATGGTTTCCGAAGGCAGAAGTTCCAGGAATTCCTTCCGGACGTCTTCATCCATTTCTACCAGTACGTCGGCGGCTGTTTCGTTGTCGAGGAGACGGTAAACGAAGCGTGCCTCTTCGGGCGCGAGGTCATTACACAGTTCGGCAATATCTGCCGGATGCAGGTCGATAAGAAGCGCCTTGACGTTTTCCGCGTCTTTCTGCTCTATAAAGCTTTTGACTTTATCTATGTATTCTTCGTCTATTTCCATAACTCATAGTGTATTGGTAATAGTGTACCGTTAAGGGCTGAAACCGTTAATTTCTCATTTTTCTGTCGTCTCTTTCAATGCTGTTTCCACCTGATTGGTCAATTCTATAAACTCCTGCACGGAAAGTTGCTCGGGGCGTTTGTTGAAGAGAGGGTCTTCGGTCAGCGGACATTCTTTGCCGAGTATCGGTTTTATGGAATTACGCAAGGTTTTCCGGCGTTGGTTGAATGTAGTTTTTACAACTTGTTTAAACAGCTTTTCGTCACATCCCAATTGCTGCGTGTCATTGCGCGTCATGCGAATAACGGCGCTTTTTACTTTTGGGGGAGGATTGAACACGTGTTCGCTTACAGTGAAGAGGTATTCCACCCGATACCAAGCCTGTATCAGTACACTCAGAATGCCGTATGTCTTGCTGCCGGGACCGGCTGCGATACGCTCGGCAACCTCTTTCTGTATCATGCCCGTACAGCACGGTATCAGTTCTTTGTTATCCAGCATCTTGAAGAATATCTGGCTGGATATGTTATACGGATAATTGCCCGTCAGTACGAAAGGCTGTCCGTCGAACAGGCGTTGCAGGTTCATTTTCAGGAAGTCGTCTTCGATGATGTTATCCTCCAGTTGCGGGTAGGCTTCCCGCAAATAGGCCACCGATTCATAATCCACTTCCACAACTTTTACCGTGCGCTCTTTGGGTAGGAGAAATTGAGTCAGCACTCCCATGCCCGGTCCTACTTCCAATATCGGAAGATTGGGACAGGCGTCTACGGTGTCGGCAATGTCCTGTGCTACTTTCAGGTCTTTCAGAAAGTGCTGGCCGAGAAACTTTTTAGGTTTAACTAATCTCATGTATCAACTAAATCGTTACTTTTGCGGTTCAAAGGTAATCCTTTTCGGCGAATTACGAGTTACAAATCACAAATTACGACGCGTGCCGGATGAATTTTAAGGGAAAACGATGAATAAGATAATAAAAAAAACATTGAAAATCGTGTTGCCCGTTCTTTTGGGCGGTTTTATCCTGTATTGGGTGTATCGTGATTTTGATTTTGAACGTGCGAAAGAACTGCTTTTGCATGGCACTGACTGGGGGTGGATGCTGTTTTCATTGTTTTTTGGCGTAATGAGCCATGTGTTTCGCGGGTGGCGCTGGCGACAAACGCTGGAACCGTTGGGGGCTTATCCTAAAAGGAGCGATTGCGTGGACGCCATTTTCATTTCCTATGCTACCAATTTGATATTGCCTCGTGTGGGTGAAGTGTCGCGTTGCAGTGTTCTGGCTAAGTATGATGATGTATCGTTTTCCAAATCTTTGGGAACTGTGGTCACCGAGCGGTTAGTGGACACCTTGTGTATTCTTTTGATTACGGAACTTACCTTTCTGGCTCAGATGCCTGTGTTTCTCCGTTTCTTTCAGGAAACGGGTACAAAAATTCCTTCGCTGATGCATCTGTTGACATCGCCCTGGTTTTATGTCTCCCTGTTCTGTGTTATCGGCGTGCTGGTGCTTATGTACTATCTGATGCGGATGCTTTCTTTTTTTGAGAAAGTGAAGGGAGTTGTGCTGAATGTATGCGAGGGGGTAATGTCGCTCCGCAATGTGAAGAACATTCCGCTGTTTATTCTCTATACATTGCTTATTTGGGGATGCTATTTCTATCATTTCTATCTGACTTTCTATAGCTTTTCTTTTGCGGAGCATCTTGGCTTTCAGGCTGCAATGGTGATGTTTGTGGGCGGGACGTTTGCTGTAATCGTACCTACACCCAACGGGGCAGGTCCCTGGCATTTTGCCGTTATCACCATGATGATGCTTTATGGTGTGAATGCTACGGATGCTGGTGCTTTTGCACTGATAGTGCATGGCATTCAAACCTTGCTGGTTGTGTTGCTCGGTATCTATGGCGGGCTACATGTTTCGTTGGTAAACCGTACGAAATGAATGACTTGAATTGATACTTTCACAGAAATATAAACACATAAATAACCCATATGTCTGATACTTTATCATCTGCATTTGCAGATACGAAGCCGCATTATAACATACTCGACGGGCTACGTGGAGTGGCGGCATTGACAGTTGTCTGTTTTCACTTGTTCGAGGCTTATGCTACCAGCCATTTGGACCAGAAGATTAATCACGGATATTTGGCTGTTGATTTTTTCTTTATTTTATCCGGATTCGTTGTTGGCTATGCTTATGATGATCGGTGGAAAACAATGCGTATTGCTGACTTTCTTAAACGTCGGTTTATTCGTTTGCATCCTATGGTCATTATCGGAGCGCTGATTGGAGCTGTAATGTTCTATTTTCAAGGCTGTTCTGTTTGGGATGTTTCACAGGTGCCCGTAGTGGCGCTGATAATTGCTACGCTAATGAATGTTCTTCTGATTCCGGCAACTCCCGGTATGGAAATTCGAGGCGTAGGTGAAATGTATCCTCTGAACGGACCGAGTTGGTCTTTGTTTTTTGAATATATAGGCAATATTCTATATGCATTCTTTCTACATAAGCTCTCTACAAAAGTCCTTTCCATATTGGTGTTGTCAGCGGGTTGCGGACTGGCCATATTTGCTCTTTGGGGGCCGCTTGGCGATATATGTGTGGGCTTTGCTTTGACGGAAGAAAATATAATAGGTGGTTCTTTACGGTTGCTGTTCTCATTTCCGGCGGGATTATTGTTGTCACGTGTATTCAAGCCTGTCAAGGTACGAGGAGCTTTCTGGATAGGGAGTTTCTCTATTGTGGTTTTATCGGCGATTCCCAGAATTGGTGGCAGTGAACATTTATGGATGAATGGCTTGTATGATACTATATGCTTTGCCGTTGTATTTCCTTTGGTAGTCTGTCTTGGGGCTTCGGGAAAGACTACGGATAAAGTCACGACACGGGTTTGCAGGTTTCTGGGAGATATATCCTATCCGTTGTACATGGTGCATTATCCTTTTATCTATCTGTATTATGCTTGGGTTAAGAATGAGAACCTTACATTCATACAGTCTCTGCCGGGTGCGGTAGCACTTGTTGCGGGTTCAGTTGTTTTGGCTTACTTATGTCTGAAACTGTATGATGAACCGGTACGCAGGTTTCTATCCCGGCGACTTCGTATAAATTGAACGGGGTTTTACCGATTTTTGCAATTCCGATTAGAGCGATATTGAAAAATAACTCTTATATTTGCGAAAACAACTTTTATAATTATGAGTACAATCTTGCAGTTAGCTCCACAAAATGTGTGGAAGCATTTCTATTCGCTGACTCAGATACCCCGTCCTTCCGGACATATGGAGAGAATAACTGAGTTCTTGGTAAATTTTGGTAAAAGTCTGGGCTTGGAATCATTTGTTGACGAGGTTGGCAATGTCATTATCCGTAAACCTGCTACACCAGGTATGGAAAACCGAAAAGGTGTCATTCTGCAGGCACACATGGACATGGTGCCGCAGAAGAACAACGATACGGTTCATGATTTTACTAAAGACCCTATTGAAACGTACATTGACGGTGATTGGGTGAAGGCCAAAGGTACTACTTTGGGAGCTGACAACGGATTGGGCGTAGCCGCTATTATGGCTGTACTTGAGGCAAAAAACCTGAAACATGGTCCGTTGGAAGCGTTGATAACCAAGGATGAGGAAACGGGTATGTATGGCGCATTCGGCTTGAAACCGGGTACACTAAACGGTGAGATCTTGTTGAATCTTGATTCGGAGGACGAAGGAGAACTTTATATCGGTTGCGCAGGCGGTATTGATATTACGGCTACATTGGAATATAAGGAAGAGACTCCTGCTGCTGATTTAGTAGCTCGTAGAATAACTTTGAAAGGTTTGCGTGGCGGACATTCCGGATTGGAAATCAATCAGGGACGAGGCAATGCCAATAAATTGCTTACACGTATCGTACACGATTTGCTGATTGAGTTCGATTGTCAGTTATCAAGTTTTGAAGGTGGCAATATGCGTAATGCCATTCCGCGTGAGGCACATGCCGTATTGGTATTTAATCCCGAAGACATTGAAGGATTGGAAGACTATATCAAGGAATATGAGGTACAGATTAATGAAGAATATACTTCGATTGAAGAAGGCATTGTTGTAAAACTGGAGAACGTAGACTTGCCTGCTGCCATTGTTCCCGAAGAAATTCAGGATAATATGATTAGTGTATTAATGACCTGTCAGAATGGGGTTATGCGTATGATTCCTACTGTTCCCGATACAGTGGAGACTTCTTCCAATCTGGCCATTGTAACGATTGGCGGCGGTAAGGCTGATGTTCGTATATTGGCTCGCAGCTCTTGCGATACGATGAAAGATTTCCTGGCAGATAGCCTGACTGCATGTTTCTCTATGGCAGGTATGAAAGTAGAACTGAGCGGCAGTTACTCCGGCTGGCAGCCCAATGTGGATTCTCCGATTCTGCATGCCATGACGTTGTCCTATAAGCAACAATTCGGTATAGAGCCGGCTGTAAAGGTGATTCATGCAGGTTTGGAGTGCGGTATTATCGGCGCCAACTGTCCGGGACTTGATATGATTTCTTTCGGACCGACGTTGCGTTCACCGCATTCGCCCGATGAACGTGCATATATCCCGTCTGTAACGAAGTTCTATGACTTCTTGGTTGCTACTTTGGAACAGACTCCCGAAAAGTAATTTTCTTTATACATAACAATGTGAAAGCAGAGTGTGGTTGCGCTCTGCTTTTTTTATTGCTGCCATTTTCATTCTGGTCTGTCAGAATTACTTTGCTTTCCTGACATTTTGTCCTTGCTTGCTACTGTAATATTGCAGGAAATTGATTTAGGTCAAGAAATATGTTTTAAAACATGTTTTTCTATATGTTTTCACTTGTAATCTTGAACAAAGGCCTTATTTTTGTGTTGTAAAACATAGAAATGATAGGATAACAAGTTATTTTTAAGAATAACAAGATTGATTTTAGGAGGATAACAAAATGAAAAAGTTAAGAAAATTGTTCAGACATTTCGGTGAAGCCGATAAGAACATTTGGGGTTATGTAATGCTTTAAGCATTCATTCCCCCTTTTTAAGAGAGAAAGTAGTTTTCAATTTTCAAGATGTTAGTTTAGTTTTTTAAGGTTATGAGAAAGAAAATAATGGATTCATTCAGACGTATTCTCGCTGAGGTAGGTCGTAATGAGATGTTGATGATGGGATATACCATCAAGAAATAAAGAAAAAAGTGTTTTCAGGGTATCAGTTTAATTTTTAAGATTATGGGAAAAAAGATTGTAAATTCTTTTAAAGACATTCTCTCCAGAGTTGGTGAGAATTGGATTGAAGCAATGAAGTATTATAACTACCCGAGATGAGTGTAGTAATTGATAAGAAACCGGGGGATATGTTCTGAGAATGTATCCCCCGGTTTCTTTTTATAACCGTAGGTTTTTATGTCAGTATATGCTTTGTTTCTTTATTTTTTCTAAAAAGCTGGTACAATGTGGTTATTATTTTGTTATTTTTACAGTGGACATTCATGTAGCGGAGATATGAATGCAGCTAATCATACAGATAAATCTTTATTGTTTGATTCCTGATTCGCATAAAAAAACAAAAACTAATAACAATAGAATAGCTATGAAGAAATTCCAAAGATTTTGTACATTGTTTCTGCTGATGATCGGGTTGTGCTCCTTTGCTTTGCACGCTCAGTCCTATGCAGGTTTGTGGAGGCAGGTGGAGCAGGCTCAAAAGAAGAGTTTGCCGCAAACGGTAGTGAAGCTGACGGAGAAAATCTACCGGAAAGCCGAGTTGGAGAAAAATGCTCCGCAAATGCTCAAGGCATATATCTGTCGGGAGGCCTATCAGGAAAGACTGACTCCGGATAGCCTGTATACGAATTTGAAGAAGTTGGAAAGTTGGGTGGAATCGGAGAAAAACCTGGTAAATAAAGCTATTCTGCATTCATTGCTTGCCCGCGAGTATTTGGACTATATGCGGCATAACCGGCGGCAGTTATCAGACCGTACGGCGCTGGATGTGGACGAAGCTCCTGCCGATATCAGGGAATGGAGTACTAACCTTTTTGTTGCTAAGGTAGATGAACATAACCTGGCTTCATTGAAGGACTCTGTTCGTTTGCTTGAGGTCTCTTCCAAGGAATATGTGCCTTTTGTCGAGCTGGAAGATGGAAGCCGCTTCTATGGGCACGATATGTATCATCTGCTGGCGGCCCGGGCTGTCGATACTTATCAGTTGTTGGACGGCTTTCAGGTGGATACATTGCAACGTGCCCGCATCAACAGTGTTTATATAAATATGATAAATGCTTATCGGCATCGCGTTGGGGCAGAAGATGCGGTAGTGCTGGCAACGCTTGATTATTGGAAGTGGAAAAGTACCGGCGGCGGTATAAGTCGGGAGCCTTATACCACTTATCGGGAACGGAAAGAACGGCTTGATAAAGAGCATCTTGAAGTGTTGGATAATCTGATTCGGGAATATGGCGGTCGTGAGATTTGCGCGGAAGTTTACATTGATAAAGCCGGTTGGCTTCGCGGTTTGGGAGCGTCTTATATGGATGAGGTTTTGCAGGTATGCGATGAAGGAGTGAAGCGCTATCCGGCTTATAAGCGTATCAATGAACTACGGAACATAAGGGAGAGTGTTTTGCAGCCTTATTTGAATGTCAGCACTCAAGAGAGCGTTTATCCCGGTGATTCGTTGGAGTTGAATGTGGGTTATCGGAATCTGAAAGGTTTTACACTGAATCTCTACCGTACGAATCTCTCCGAAGTGCCCTGGATGGATGCCGGAATCAACAAGGCTTTCTATCAGAAGCATGCCCGTAAATTATCAGCTACCCATTTTGAACTGAAATCTTCGGACAGCAAAAGCGGGAAAGAGGGAGAACTGTTGAGCGGTTTGCAACGTATGGTTTTGAAATGCCATGTGCCGGACGAATTAGGCGTATATATACTGCAAATTGTACCTGATGCCGCAACGGCCCGTACTGCAGAGCACTTTCTCGTCTCGACCCGCTTCAAGGTGTTGACGCTTTCTTTGCCGGATAATAAGATGGAAGTAGTTACGGTGGACAGCCGTAGTGGGCAACCCATTTCCGGTGCAAAGGTCAGTTTCTATTCTGCTTACAATGAAGAAAACCGCAAGCTGGTGAAAACAGTTGTCACCGGTACCGGTGGAAAAGCGGTTGTGGAATGGGATAAGGCTATCCGCAGTTATGTGGTGCGTAAGGGAACGGATACAGCCATGATGCCTCAGAATGTTTATTTGAACAGATATTACGAACGCGGAGAGTCACGTCCGGAAGAGCATATCACCCTGCTGACAGACCGCGCCTTGTATCGTCCCGGTCAGACCGTTTATGTCAAAGGTATCGCTTATGAACAAGAGGCGGACAAGGCTCACGTTTTGGCAGGGAAGAGTTATCAGGTACGTTTGTTGGACGTCAACAGGAAAGAACTGGTACAGAAGAATGTAAGTACCAATGAATTCGGTTCCTTTACCACTGAATTTGCGTTGCCTGCAGTCTGCTTGAATGGTAACTTTACAATTGATGTAAAAAACAACGCTTCCGTTTCCGTACGGGTGGAGGATTACAAACGGCCTACCTTTGAGATTACCTTTAATCCGGTGGAGGAGGCTTTCTGCTTGGGAGATACGGTGGATGTAACAGGCAATGTCAAGGCATATAACGGGACGGCAATTCAGGATGTTCCGCTGACATATACCGTTACCCGTCGCAGTAACCGGAGATATTGGGGAGATGGGGCCGTATCGCTTGTTTCGGATACGGTGCAACTGGATGCGAAAGGCAACTTTTCCATTCCTGTTGTTCTGAAGCCGGATACGGATGCGGATAATACGGGTAGGGAACGTTTCTCCTATCAGATAGAGGTAGCGGTGACAAGTGATACGGGTGAAACGCAGACCTCGCACTACTTTCTGAACGCTACCCGTCGGGCTTATTTCTTTGTGTCCGACATCAGCAGGGAGTTATGCAAGGAAGATTCCATATCGGGAATGCTGTCGGTAATGAATGCCGTTAATGAAACGCTGTCCATGGAAGGGATGTGCCGTCTTTATCCCGTTCTTGATTCCAAGACGGGAAAAATCTCCGACAAGCCGGTTTATGAGAGTGCGTTTATGCCGGGCGAAAAGAAAGACTTTACAGCTTGGAAACAATTGCCGTCGGGAGAGTACCGCTTAATTCTGTCGGTGCGCGGTCGCGACGGCAAGGAAGTCAGCAATGCGGACAATGCGGTGAACATTGTACTGTTCTCGCTGAAAGATGAACGTCCGGCTGTGTTTATGGAAACTTTCCTTTATGAAAAGAATACGGAGTTTGATGCGACTCATCCGGCAATCTTCTATTTTGGCACTTCCATGAAGGACGCATACGTTCTGGTAGATGTTTTCGGGCAGAAAGGCAGATTGGAGAGCCGTACTTTGTCGCTGAACGACTCGATTCTCGGTATGGAATATCCTTATCGGGAAGAGTATGGAGATGGGGTTGCCGTGCAGTTTACTTTTGTAAAGAACGGACTGCTATATACCCGTAGGGTGGAATTGCGGAAACGTCTGCCGGAACGGACGCTGGATATGAAGTGGGAAGTCTTTCGCGACCGTTTGCGTCCGGGGCAGGAAGAAGAGTGGAAGCTGGTCATTAAAACTCCGCAAGGTTTTCCCGCCGCAGCCGAGATGCTGGCAATGATGTACGATGCTTCATTAGACCGGATTTATAGCCGTAGCCAGTCATTAAGCGTTTATTACAACCGGTATATTCCTTATTACTATTGGGATATCAGTAATAATAACGGAAAAAGTTATGCTCCTTACTTCCCAGTGAGGTCGTGGAGAGTTCCCGTTTGGCATTTCGATTATTTCTGTTCTCCTTATAACGGGGTTGCGGAAGTACTGCAAATAGTAGAGAACGATGCGGTTCTTTGCGAGCCGACAATTGTGGGGTATGGAGCCACACGGACCAAAATGGAAACAGGACGTGCAGTTGAAGTGAAGTATGTTCCGGTGCAGGTAGAAGAAGGGATGGCGGATGTCGTTTTTGAGTCGGAGACGATTCCGCTTGATGAACAGACATTACAGCCTATGGCCGATTTGCGTACTAATTTTGCGGAAACGGCTTTCTTCTATCCTCAGTTACGCACGAATGAACAAGGAGAGGTCGCTTTCTCCTTTACCATGCCGCAGAGTCTGACACGCTGGAATTTCCGCGGTTATTCCCATACTAAGGATATGATGACAGGCATGCTTGACGCTACCGCTGTCACCGCCAAAGAGTTTATGCTTACTCCGAATATGCCCCGCTTTGTACGGGTAGGCGATAAGACACAGATAGCTGCCGGCATTGCCAACCTGACGGGTAAGGCAATAAAAGGCACAGCCGTATTCACCCTTTTCGATCCGATGACGGAGAAGATTATTTCCACCGGTCGCCAGAAGTTCTCGGTGGAAGCCGGAAAGACAGCATCGGTTAGTTTCCGGTTTGATGTAACAGACCGTTACGAACTGCTTGGTGTCCGTATAGTTGCCGACGGCGGTACTTTCAGCGATGGTGAACAGCATTTGTTGCCTGTACTGAGTGATAAGGAATATATTACAGAGACGCTTGCCATGCCCGTTCGTGGTGAAGAAACGCGTACTTTCTCGCTGGACAGTCTGTTCAACGGTAACAGCCGTACGGCAACCGACCGTCGCCTGACCGTGGAATTTACAGGCAATCCGGCATGGTATGCCGTACAAGCCCTACCTGTACTGAGTGAGCCTTCAACGGATAACGCCATTTCCTGGGCAACCGCTTTCTATGCCAACACTTTGGCGGGATATATTGCAAATAGTCAGCCGCGCATTAAAGCGGTATTTGATAACTGGCGTCTGTCGGGTGGAACAAAAGAAACTTTCCTCAGCCGGTTGGAGCAGAACCAGGATGTGAAGAATATTCTGTTGGGCGAATCTCCTTGGTTGCTCGAAGCTACTACAGAGGCTGAACAGCAGCAGCGTATCGCTACCTTATTTGATGTTAACCAATTAAATTACCGTAATATGGCATCCTTGCTCAAACTGAAAGAATTGCAGGGCGAGGATGGCGCATGGAGCTGGTTCGGCGGTATGTCCGGCAACCGTTATGTAACGGGATATATCACCGGACTGCTTGTCCGTCTTTCTTTGCTTACGGATAAGGCATTGCCGGAAGAAGCAGCGATGATGAAAGCCAAGGCCTTTGACTATCTGAACAAAGAGGCTCTGAAAGAATACCGTGCTATCCGTAAGGCAGAGAAGAATGGAACGAAGATTACCGTTTTGTCGGATGCCACTATGGAATATATGTATCTGGTATCTCTCGGTTCGGTAAAGCTCTCCGGAGAATATGCAAAAGCATTCGGTTACTTCCTTACCAAGCTGGGACGTAATCTTGAGAGCGGTACCATGATCCGTAAAGCGCAGACAGCCGTTATCCTGCAGAAGGCAGGACATAAAACGGAAGCGGATGAGTTTATAGCTTCCATAAAAGAGCACCTTGTACAGACGGATGAAATGGGAGCTCATTTTGCTTTCCATGCCAATCCTTATACTTGGGGTATGATGCCTGTCCCCGCTCATGTAGCTGTAATGGAAGCTCTGCGCGAGGCAGGCGGCAATGATGCTTTGGTAGAAGAAATGAAGCTTTGGCTGCTGAAACAGAAACAGACGACAAGCTGGGATTCTCCGGTAGCTACTGCTGATGCGGTTTATGCGTTGTTGTGTCAGGGTAGCGATTTGCTGGAAAGTAAAGGAGATGTCCGCATTACTTTGGGTGATAAGGTGTTGGAGACTTTCTCTCCTGCAAAGACCACCGTACCCGGATTGGGATATGTTAAGGAAGTCTTTGCGCAAGGCAGTCCTGAGGTGAAAGCAAAGTCCGTTACTGTAGAGAAAAGGGATGCGGGCATTGCATGGGGAGCTGTCTACGCACAATACTTGTCGCCCATATCCGATGTGAAGCAGCAGGGCGGAGCATTGAACATTGAGAAGAAACTCTTTGTAGAGCGCATTTCGGCCGACGGGCAGAAATCTTTGCAACCGTTGACAGAGGTAGCACAGCTCTTCGTGGGTGATAAGATTGTTTCCCGACTTACCGTCCGTCTGGACCGTGCCATGGATTTCGTTCAGTTGAAAGACCAGCGCGGAGCTTGTTTCGAACCGGAAAATTCGCTTTCGGGTTATCGCTGGAACAACGGGGTCGGATATTATGCGGAAGTGGAAGATGCAGGAACCAATTTCTTCTTCGATCATCTGGGTAAAGGCGTTTATGTATTGGAACATAGCTACCGGGTGGCTCGTGGTGGTACGTATGAAACCGGACTGGCTACCGTGCAGTGTGCCTATGCGCCGGAATATGCTTCTCACTCTGCTGGAGGAACTGTTATTATTAAATAGGCCGGATAGATTTACTTGCTATCGAATGTTTATAGGTTATAAAAAGCAGAACGAAAATCTGTGTATCTCGCTTAAAAGCTTTACATTTGTGCAACTAATTTAGAAGCAATATAAATGAGACGCAGTTTTATCACTCTATATGCGCTTGCAGCTACGGCATTGACTGCCGTAGCTCAACCGCGTTTTACCTCTAATACGGAAACGTATGATTTCGGGCAGATTGAATGGAAACATCCGGTGACGGTACAATATTCCATAACAAACACAGGTGACCGGCCTTTGGTGCTTACCGAGGTGGAACCCGATTGTGCCTGTTCCGTGGCCCAATGGACAAAGACACCTATCGCTCCGGGAGCAAAGGGAACAGTTAACGTCACTTTTGATGCGGAGGCTTTGGGGCATTTCAACAAATCCGTAGCCATTTACTGCAATGCACAACCCCATCTGGTCTATTTGAAGTTCAACGGTGAGGTGGTGCGTGAAATCAAGGACTTTACCAAAACCCATCCATACCTCATCGGACAGATACGTATTGACAAGAACAGTCTTGATTTTCCCGATGTACAAGCCGGTGAGAAGCCGGTGATGCATATCGGGGTAGTGAACCTGTCCGATCGTCCATACGAACCCGTGTTGATGCATCTGCCGCCCTATCTGCAAACGGAAGTAAAACCCAATGTCCTGCAAAAAGGGGAGAAAGGGGTCATTACCGTCACATTGGATTCCGAACGGCTGACGGACTTCGGACTGACGCAGTCCTCTGTCTATCTGGCACGTTTTGCAGGCGACAAGGTGGGCGATGAAAATGAGATACCTGTTTCCGCCATTCTTCTGCCGGACTTTTCGGGCATGAGCGATACGGAAAAGGCGAATGCTCCTGTTGTCAACCTTTCTATCAAGGATATTGACATGAGCACAGCATTGGCAAAGAAGTCGAAGGCACGTCAGGATATTGTTATAACGAATACCGGACGTTCTCCTTTGCAAATCAGCAAGCTTCAGGTATTCCATCCGGCAGTGGGAGCCGGTTTGAAGAAGAGCGTGCTGAAACCGGGCGAAAGCACCCGTCTGCGTGTAACGGTTGTAAAGCGGAATATTGGAAAGAAACGCCGTCATCTGCGTTTGCTGATGATTACGAATGACCCGATGCAGCCGAAAGTCGAGATTAATATTAAAGCGAAATAAACCATAAATCTTACCATGGAACATCCAGAAAATAGCGGAGAATATAAAGGTCTGGTTGTCAATGCAGGCATTGAGCAACCTTCGTCCGTCAATCCTTATTTGAAGCGGAAACCGAAAAAACGTCAACTTTCCGTTGCAGAGTATGTAGAGGGCATTGTGAAAGGTGATGTTACGATATTAAGCCGTGCCGTGACACTGGTGGAGAGTGTAAAGCCCGAACATCAGGCCATAGCGCAGGAGGTGATAGAAAAGTGCCTGCCGTATTCCGGCAATTCCGTTCGCGTAGGCATCAGCGGTGTGCCGGGAGCCGGCAAAAGTACGTCTATCGATGTATTCGGATTGCATGTATTGGAGAAATACGGCGGCAAGCTGGCTGTGCTGGCCATCGACCCCAGCAGCGAACGCAGTAAGGGCAGTATCTTGGGCGACAAAACGCGCATGGAGAAACTCTCCGTTCATCCCAAATCCTTTATCCGTCCCAGTCCCTCGGCAGGTTCGTTGGGCGGTGTGGCGCGTAAGACGCGTGAAACGATTGTACTTTGCGAAGCTGCCGGATTTGATAAGATATTTGTAGAGACAGTGGGTGTGGGACAGAGCGAGACGGCTGTACATTCAATGGTGGATTTCTTCCTGCTTATCCAACTTGCCGGTACGGGCGACGAGCTACAAGGTATCAAGCGCGGTATCATGGAGATGGCGGACGGTATCGTCATCAACAAGGCGGATGGGGATAATCTGGAACGTGCCAAGCTGGCTGCTGCCCAGTTCCGTAATGCACTGCACCTTTTCCCGGCTCCGGAGAGCGGCTGGACACCGCAGGTCCTGACCTATTCCGGCTTCTACAATATAGGAGTACAGGAAGTATGGGATATGGTATATAAGTATATAGACTTCGTGAAAGATAACGGCTATTTTGAATACCGCCGTAACGAGCAAAGTAAATATTGGATGTACGAAACCATTAACGAACAACTTCGTGACAGTTTCTATCATAATCCTACAATTGAGGCGATGCTGGCCGATAAAGAGAGTCAGGTATTAAAAGGTAATCTGACATCCTTTGTTGCTGCCAAGAACCTGTTAGATAATTATTTTGCGGGATTGAAAAATTAGTGGGATGCACTAGGCATCTTCCCCCTTACTATTTGTTTTTAGGCACGGATTACACAGATTTACTTTATTCTTTTCCGTGCAATCCGTGTCTAAAAGAAATCACCAACTGCATTTTGACAGTCTCTCGTTTCCTACACCTCTTTCCCTTCCTTCTCAAAGTCTTTGCGTGATTTGCTTTGCGTAACGATATATACACCGAGAAATACCAGTGCGATGGCAATACCTTTTTCCATATTGAATGTAGCCATGCCGACTATGACTGTAACGATTGAAGCCACGATAGGTTGCATATAGTTGTACATGCTTACTACTGTGGGGCGCAACAGCCTTTGTGCCGTCATGATACATATATAAGCCAGGAAGCTGCCGCCTACCACCACATAGCCTACTTGTAACAGTGCCGCAGTAGAGGTTTCAGCCCATTGTATGGCGGCTACATCATGGTAAGAGAAAGGGATATAACACATGGAGGCATATACAAACATCCATTTGTTCAGGGTTATAGGAGAGTATTTCTGGGATAATCCTTTGAATACGGTCAGGTAAATAGAGAAACTGATTTGGGCGATGAGGCATAGCAAGTCACCCATGATGCTGCCATTGCCGCTTCCTGCATTGCTGCTGCTCATAATCAGTATCAATGCGCCCATGGCGCCTACAAAAATGCCCAATACTTTTTTATTCGTAACGGGCTCTTTCAGATAAATGGCAGCTACAATCATGGTTACGATAGGAAGAGTGGTGGTTACGATAGAGGCATCGATGGGGGAAGTCATAGACAGTCCGAAGATATAGACTCCCTGATTGAATACCAGTGCGAAGAGTGCGGCAAAGAATATCTTCAACATATCCCGATGGTCTACCTGCTCGCGTTTGCAGAACAGTGAGAGCAACCAGAAACAGGCTGCTGCACCTACCATGCGAAAAGTGGTGACGGATAGAGCTGAGAACTCGACTAATGCGGATTTGCCGACAGGTGCCATTAATCCCCATAGGATATTGGCGGTCAGAGCGAACAGATGACCTTGTATGTTCTTGTTCATATTGTAAAATGTGTATTATTTGTGGTGAAAAACGCTGCAAAGGTAACTATTTTCTCAATCTCTTTCTTTATATTTGCTACACGAATATATAGAAACCATGGAAGTACAGGCCAATTACATCAGACGTATCGAAATACACGGATTGTGGCACCGATACGATATAGCTTGGGAGTTGCGTCCCGATGTCAATATACTTTCCGGCATCAACGGAGTAGGGAAGACTACGATTTTAAACCGTTCGGTGGGCTACCTTGAGCAAACTACGGGAGAGGTAAAGAGCGATGAGAAAAACGGTGTACATGTTTTCTTCGACAATCCGGAAGCGACTTTTATTCCTTATGATGTAATTCGCAGCTATGACCGTCCTCTTATTATGGGAGATTTCACCGCCCGCATGGCAGACCCGAATGTAAAGTCCGAATTGGATTGGCAGCTCTATCTGCTCCAGCGCCGTTATCTTGATTATCAGGTGAATATCGGTAACAAAATGATTGAGCTGTTGAGCGGTGACGAACAGCAACGGAGTCTGGCTCCCGCCTTGTCTGTGCCTAAACGGAAATTTCAGGATATGATTGACGAACTGTTCAGCTATACCCGTAAGAAAATCGACCGTAAGAGCAATGACATTGTCTTTTATCAGGACGGCGAACGGCTTCTGCCCTATAAACTCTCGTCCGGCGAGAAACAGATGCTGGTAATCCTGCTGACCGTGCTGGTGCGTAATGAGGAGCATTGTGTGCTTTTCATGGACGAGCCGGAAGCGTCGTTGCACATCGAGTGGCAGCAAAAACTTATCGGTATGATACGCGGACTCAATCCGAATGTGCAGCTCATTCTCACCACCCACTCGCCTGCCGTGATAATGGAAGGCTGGCTGGATGCGGTGACCGAAGTGGAAGATATTTCAACGGTGATTGGCAGCAGGTGAGTATCAATCGCACATCACTGAATATTCATCACTACTGTCCCGTAAAAGTGGATAAATAGTTCTTTGAAATTATTGAAATATA
>OGRQ01000696.1_pt1 | contig 37526 bp, 38 predicted proteins | sample 1553521 | NCBI WGS metagenome assembly OGRQ01 (sample SAMEA2580088, study PRJEB22360) | human gut metagenome | biome: human gut; feature: human-associated habitat; material: faeces | place: Denmark | collected 2008/2010
GAGCAGGGGGTCGTGGGTTCGAATCCCGCTACCCCGACGAAAAATTCAAGTTAAGAAAAGTCAAGTAGCATTAAGCCAATACAGTTTGTATTGGCTTTTTTGTTTATGCAAAATAGATGTAAATACACCCCGTTTTGAGGCAAATAAAGAGGGTATTTCTTTGAACTATCTTTGAACATGTTTCTCTATTTGCATCCGTTCAGGGGAAATTAAAGCAATCTCCTATCAAATTACCTCGATTCAAGCTGTTTAATGCGATTCTAAACCTTTAAAAAACATCAAAACAGTATGACAACATTTAAAGCAATCGTTTTCCAAACTGGAAGACATATAAAACAAGATGAAACATCTAATATGAAAATTAGAATCTATCATAATAGAGAATCCCAGTATATAGCCCCACCAGCTACTATATCCAGCCCGAAAACATGAATGACTCCGGACGAGTCCTTCCAAACGTAACAAACGGCGAAATGATTGAGTACGAAATAAATGCGTATATCCAAAAGATCAGGAGAGAGTATTTGAAGCTAGGACAAGAAAGGACTCAATTTATGTCATGTAAGGACTTAAAAGAAGAAATAGAGAAATCCCTAGCTCCTGATGCCGAGTTTATAGATTTCGTAGAGTTCGCCCAAAATATAGTAATTCAAACGGAAAAGAGAAAAACTGCCGAATGGTACAGATCTTCTATCGATACCCTATGTTGGTACATGAAAAGAAAAAAGATAGATATAAAACTTATCACTTCATTCATGCTGAATAAGATGATCAAAGACTTATATCACTCCGGACCTGCCGGCACACCTTTAGAACCAGGCACGGTAAGCCATTATCTTAGGGGAATAAGAGCATTGTATAACAAGGCAAAACTCTATTATAATAACGAAGACTTTGATATTATAAGGATTCCCGGCGACCCATTCAAGAAAGTTGAAATCCCGGAGTATCGGAGAAAACGAAAGAATATAGATACTAACACCTTATTAAAAATCCGAGATTTTCAGTCTGATAAGAAATGTACTAATATGGCTCGTGATGTCTTTATGATGATGTTCTATATGATGGGAATCAATATCAATGATTTATATAGCATGTCATGTGAACGTCGTGGAAGGCTGGAATACACACGTTCCAAAACAAAAACGCGGAACAATCATGAGCAAATACCGCTTTCGATAAAAATAGAACCGGAACTCCGCATCCTCCTTGAAAAATACACAGAGGGTTATTTCCTCTCCTACTTTCATACCAACTATTGCAACTTGAATAATTTTATGCGGGCAGTCAATAATGGGCTGAAAGACATTTGCATGAACTTAGAACTCGATTTCAAGATCACCACGAACTGGGCGCGTCACAGCTGGGCCAGCTTGGCACGCAACAAGGCTGGAGTTCCTAAAGCTGATATTGATTTCTGCCTTGGTCATGTGAATAACGATTATAAAATGGCCGATATCTACATTGATATAGATTATAGTATTTGTGATAAAGCAAATCGTGCTGTTTTGGACTTATTGCAAAAAAAAGAAGAAAAAAAGACCTGAAACGTTTGCAAAAACAAAAACTCTCTATATATTTGCAACCAAAATGGTGTTGAGCTGGATAAAACAATGATTTTATCCGGCTTTTATTGCATATATATGCTTCAATTGTTCATATTACTGAAACTCATCTCATTTTTACGCTATGCGCCACAAAACAATGACGCATGGAAATTACAGTTTCAAAAACAGCTTTATTAGATAAGCTTAAATCAATCGGGCGAATCATACAGCCCAAAAATTCAATACCGGCCTATGACAACTTTTTGTTTGTCGTCGATGAATTTGGTATCATCCTAGTTACAGCAGGAGAAGAAGGCGGGCGTATCTCTACCAATATTGACGGTAAAACAGACTTTACTGATCGTTCTTTTATGGCTAATGCCAAAACATTACTTGATGGATTAAAAGAAATCCCGGAGCAGCCATTAACTATTCATCTCTACGAAAAAGAATTGGTAGTCAAATATGCTAATGGAAAGTTTTCTATACCTGTTGAAAAAGGAGATCAATACCCGACAATGAGTACAGATAATACTGCTACCCCATTACTTGTATCAGGAAATGACTTACTATATGGAATAAGGCAAGTATTGTTTTGCAGTGCCAATGACGAATTACGTCCGGTACTGAATGGAGTCTATTTTGATATAGATTTAGATACTATCTCATTTGTTGCAACAGACGGCACCCGACTTGCGATGATTGAGAATCCTTCCGCTTATACGCGCAAGGAACGGGCAGCCTTCATCCTGCCAAGTAAATTTGCCAAAGTCCTTTCTAATATTGTTCCGGAAGATTGCATGGAAGTAGAAATATCAGTAAATCAGACTAATATTTTATTTGAGTTTGATTCATACCGTTTAACCTGCCGCATGATTGAAGGCCGGTTCCCTAATTATCGTGCTGTTATCCCTCAAAAGCAACCCAACCGTGCAGTATTGAAAAGAACCGATATTGTATCAGCCTTAAAACGCGTATCTGTTTTCTGTGATGAAAACTCTTCTCTGGTGATACTCAAGTTTTGTCCTGGTTCCCTTAAAATTACAGCCCATAATTTAGACTTCTGTAAATCAGCTGAAGAAACTGTTGCTCTACGAACTGGTTGTGATATTGAAATTGGCTTTAAGAGTAGCTTTTTAATCGAAATGATAAACAATATTCCCTCCGAGGATATTGCTATTACTATGAGTGACCCGTCGAAAGCCTCAATTCTTACTCGCTGCGATGAAGAAGTTCGTAGCTTGACTTATCTATTAATGCCTTTATCAATTAATTATTAATGCTATGGGAAAAGAATATCAATCACCTAAACAGGTTATTCAATCATATTTAGAAGAGCGAGCAAAGCGTGACCCTCTCTTTGCTACCTCCTATGCAAAGCCAAATAAGAAAATAGATGAATGCTACGACTATATCATAAGTCAGGCAAAAAAACGCGGTGGTAGCGTTGTATGTATGTCTGATGATGAAGTATTCGGATTAGCAGTTCATTACTACGATGAAGATGATATCAAAGTTAGTAAGCAAAACAATTATAAGGTATCAGCTGGAAATGTGAAAAAAGAAGCATCTACAGAACAACCAGAAATTAAAAAGTCTGCTTCTGCCCCTAATAAGCGTAAAGGGATGAAAAAGCAAATACCTTCCGGACAATTTTTATTATTTGAAGACTTATGAAGCCAAGAACGAAATTACAGCTTAGAGTAGCAGGTTTAAGTAGCCAGCTGCCTAATATTGAGAGTTTGATGATTGACTGGGCTAAGAATGAGTGTTTGAAACATATAGGATATGCAACCAAGTCACGTATTATCTGTATGGAGTGCGGCCAACGCTTCGCTCCGGAACTTGTAAAACGTAAACGTGCTGTTTGTCCTCATTGTGATACGTCTTTGAAAATAGAACAGTCGAGGAAGCGTATCAATAAACAGACAATGTTTATTGGCAAGGCAGAAATTTGTGAGGAATTCCAAGTTATCCGAAGTTTTGAATTGATTGCTTATTACCGGGCAGAAACAAAGCCTCGTTATTATATTCGTGAGATACTACAACATTGGATAAAAGACGACGGTAACCGGGAAGTAGTAGCTCGAGCCAATAATATGGGCTTCAATGGCTGGTGCGGAGAACTGGAGATACGGAATAAAGTTGTTGGATCGTATTATTACAATCATAACAATGATATTTACTGCGAACGCTATCATCCGGCCTCCGTCTTTAGACCTAAATATATTCAAATGGGTATAGATTGTAAATTACGCGGTATGTCATTTCTTACTGCCGCCAATACAATTCCCCATTCTCCCAAGGCTGAAACACTTCTAAAGGCAAGACGTTATGAATTAATAGATTATTTCGAGGGACACCGCTATAAAATTGATAAGTATTGGCCATCTATAAAAATTTGTCTTCGTAATAAATATCAGATTAAAGATGCTCCAATGTGGTTTGATTATTTGGAACTACTAGATCGCTATCACAAGGATCTTCATAATGCTTTTTATGTTTGCCCTAAGAACTTGCGTAAAGCTCACGACTACTATGTAGCCAAGCGTAAGAAAGAACAGGAAAAAGCTGAAAAAGAACGACGGGAACAAGAGATGCTAAAGCAAAAAGAAGCTATTAATAAATTCCTCGAGCGAATAAGTAAGTTTCAAGATTTGGTTATCACTGATAATCAATTGACTATTATACCTCTAAAATCTATCGAAGATTTTAAGGAAGAGGGAGATAAAATGCATCATTGTGTATTTACTAATGAATACTGGAAACGTGAGAACAGCCTGATTTTGTCAGCTCGTATTGAAGATAAACGCATTGAAACGGTTGAAGTCAATCTAAAAACATTACGTGTCGTTCAATCTCAAGGCGTCCTTAATCATGATACCAAATATCATGACCGTATTATTGGGCTCGTAACAAAGAATATGAACTTAATACGTCAAAAGCTGACGGCATAAAAAAGATCTAAATATGGCAAGACCATTAAAACAGGGACTGGATTATTTTCCTTTAGATACAGATTTCTTATCTGATAGGAAAGTACGCAAGATAATAAATGCTTGTGGCCCAAATTCCGTCACTATACTAATTTGCCTGCTATGTAATATCTACAAGGATAAAGGGTATTACATCGTGTGGGACAAAGAAATGCCTTTTGATATTGCTGATATAGTCGGGGTATCCGAGGGCGCTGTAAGTGAAGTCGTGAAGAAGGCCCTACAAGTGGAATTATTCGATAACACCCTGTATAGAAAGTTCCATATTTTATCTTCCCGTGGTATTCAAAATAGATTTAAAAGCTGCACTTCAAAAAGGAAAGATGTTGAAATTATCCCTGATTTTTGGATTAATGACGCCAATAACTCGATTAATGACGTCAATAACTCAATAAATGTAGGTGATAATGAACAAAGTAAAGTAAATAAAAGAAAATCTTCTCCCCCACATATACGCGTGGGAGAACTTTTTCCGGCGGATAGCTTCTTCGATAAGTCCTTAGATGATTGCTATGCTGAACTTAAATCAAATCAATCATGGGCGGAAACAGTAACGATGAATACTCGTTCTTCCGGCTACAATGACTTTACACTAGAAGCTTTTTACGAGTATTTGAAGCAGTTTTTCATGGAGCAACAGAATAAAGGCGAAACAGCGAAGTCTCCCAAAGATGCTATGTCCCATTTTGCTAGTTGGTTGAAAATTGAGCTTAAAAACAAGAAAGATGAACGGAGAACTAATAAAAACAGAACTGCAGGTAGTGCTAAGTCCGTCACAGATTGTCCAGAAGACAGCAATCAGAAAGGAATTAACACCGATACAGCAGGCCTTACAAGCTGGATCAACAGCCTCTCAATTGGTCGCTGAATGGAGCGGTACAATCGCACAACTAAACTGTAATGTCTCATTGTCAGATGTGGCTAATGCAGAGAATATACCCACTTTGGCAGACGTAAACAGGAGCTTTAGCAACTCAACATCAGTAGAGATCATTACCGAGCATTTGAAATCTGTACTGAGATATGCCGGTGTTGAGTTGACTAATGCCCAGCTGGCAGAAACAGCCCTGTCCATACTATCTAGCTACTGGTACCTGAATTTAGCCGAGTTATGTATTTTCTTCTCCCAGCTAAAGAACGGCAGCCGCGGACAATTCGTCTGGGGATCGAAGATCAATAATCAAGCGATTATGGTAGCACTTGTCGAATTTTGCAAAGACAGGCGACGCGAAATTGAGCATAGAGAAAATGAACTTGTACGAAAAAAGGCTGAAACTGGCTATGCCCGTAATGAGAACTTGATTAAAGATATCGTAACGGGAGTTCAAAATACCAGAAGAGAACGTGAAAAAGCAAAACAGGACTTCAAAACCTTCTGTGAGCTATTTCCATATCTGCCTGATAAGTATGAGCCCATGGTACTTTGGAAAGCATGGGGAGGCAATAAAAAGGCTCTACGTAAGATTTACGGTGAAAGTATTCCTCCTCCAGATGTAGCCGAAATGGATATCGGGATGTATTTGTGTAATTATAACATTGCTAAAACTAAAGAAAATGAGAGTTAAAGTATTGACAGTAAAACAGCCGTGGGCCTCATTGATCGTTCACGGTATCAAAGATATTGAGAACCGGAGTTGGCAAACAAATTTTCGTGGACGTGTACTTATACATTCAAGTGCAAAGGGAGATATTGCTAAGTTTGGTTGCTTACAGCCAAGCCAAAGATTAAAGGTGCTCAATACACCTATGAGCCGTATAGGTTTCAACGATCTTCCTTTTGGCTCCATCATCGGTAGTGTAGAGATTGTAGACTGTGTGCAAAATCATCCCTCAATATGGGCGGATAAAGGTGTTTCTCACTGGGTACTCACTAATCCCGTTCTCTTTGAAAAGCCAATTGAAAATGTAAGAGGGAAATTAGGATTATGGAACTATGACTGGGAGGAAACAATATGAAATACAAAGTTACAAGAGTTGAGTTAATAGATAGCATTTTAAACAAGTCCGTAGTTAACAGAGTACAAGATTTAACGGATGATATCGAAGTATATCGAAAGGAATTAAAAGAGGCACATAGATGTAAACGTGTGCTTTTGGTGTACGAAGAACTGCAAAAATAAAAGCGGCTGGCGTAATTTCGCCAACCACTCTCATAAGCACAAAGCTTATAGCTATTAGGAACAGCAAATATATAAAATCTTTGTGCTTATGGCAAGTAAAGCAGTAAATAATTACATAACAAAACGTTACGAACGCTGGCTTGATTACTCTTTGTATCATTGTGGGCTTGCCGGCATTCCTGATGAAGCGACAGATGTCTTGAATGAGGTTATTTGTTCGCTCCTTCAAAAGAAAAACAGGTTGCTGGACAAACTACTTGAAACAAAAAAAAATGGCTATACAGAGCTTGATTTCTTTGTTTTGAAGATGATAAAGCTAAACGCATCCTCTCCTACTTCACAGTATAGGAGTAGATACAAGCCCCTGCCTGTGGACGATAATGTAGATTATTCAAGGCTGGATATTGAAGATATCCCGGATGAATCAGAAGATAGAAATACTGAAATACTAAATAAACTGCATTTAGTAAGAGATACGTTTGAAAGCCTTGATTTAGGTCCGGTAGCAGCTCGTGTTTTTGAGTTTCATTTCTTCCAGGACGGTAATTTTTCCGACTGGGAAGGTCCGGAAACATTGAAACAACTATATGAGATTTATAACGGAGTGCAGGAACTTATTAGAAAGAAAATAGCCGGGGAAACTATATTTTAGTGAAAATTCCTTGGTCATGGAAGAAAAAGTAGAAATTAAGATTGATCCCCGGAACTATCGTATCCATGGGGACGAAAACAAGCGGCTTATTCATAAAAGCCTCGTTGAATGTGGAGCCGGTCGGTCCGTATTGGCCGACCGTGACAATGTGTTAATCGCTGGAAACGGCGTGTATGAGGAAGCTCAAAAGTTAGGTCTCAAAGTGCGTATTGTAGAGTCTGACGGAACGGAGCTCATTGTTATTAAACGCAAAGATTTATCTACGGAAGATGAAAAGAGAAAACTGCTAGCCTTGGCAGATAATCATACTTCCGATACTTCTCGTTTTAACTTCTCTGCTATCGTTGATGATTTTAATCTTGATATGTTAGGTGAATGGAATTTGAATATTCCTAACTTCAACATTGATGAAGATAAATTGGACGATTTCTTTAGTGGGAGTACTCAACCAGCTTCAAAAAAAGAAAAAGTGTTGATCTGCCCTTTCTGTGGAAGAAATGTATATGAAAAGGAGGATGACGATGAATAAACGAGTTATTACCTATAATCAAGTAATTGGTTTTCATTCCTATCCGGATGCACCTCCTTCATGCATTTATTTATCAGCACGGCATCGGCACGTATTTGTAATACGATGCAAGTTCGAGGTTTCACACAATAACAGAGAAATTGAAATTTATACGATGCAGAAAAAGCTAGAAAGCACTTTGCAGAATGAATTTGGATCACCATGTGAATTTGGTTCATATTCATGTGAAGATATTGCGCAATGGCTTCTAAATCGTTTTTCTAGTATGAATGAAGTTGAAGTATTGGAGGATGATTTCGGTGGAGCCGCTATTCAAAGATAATCTTAAAGTTCATTTTGCAGGATGCGAAAATCTGGATAAACTAACGGCACTTCATACTGTAGGAGTAAAGTATTTCCTTTTTACATGCTATCCATTCGTCAAACAAATGATTAATGGCAAGCTTTCAAATAAAAATAGAAATAATATCATTCCTTCATTAGTATCTTCTCTTGGTGAGCATGCAATAATGGATTCCGGACTGTTTACTTTAATGTTTGGAGCAAACAAAGGAAAACATGATGAAGAATTCTTATACACTTGGATGTTGAAGTTAGTCGAATTTGTGAAAGAAACAGGATTCACTGGAACATGTGTTGAAGTTGATTGCCAAAAAATTCTTTCCCCAGAAATTGCCTGGAAATTCAGAAAAGAGATGAAACGTCTTCTTCCTGATAACAGGATAATCAACGTTTTTCATCTAGAAGACGGAAAGAAGGGACTTGATCGCTTGATAGACTTCTCGGATTATATTGCAATAAGTGTTCCAGAGTTGAGAATACATAAGAATCGAACCTACAAAACAGATGTTGCCTATCTGACTAGATATATCAAGAAGAAAAAGCCTCAAATTGATATACATCTGTTGGGATGCACCGAATCCAAAATGTTGAAAGAGAATAGCTTTTGCACGAGTGCTGATAGTACAACTTGGAGTGCTATTGTAAGATGGCCGAAACTTCCATTTGTCATTAATGGGAAGAAACTAACAAAACACATTAAAAATTTAGATGAATCAAAGTTATTAGAATTTTATGCAGAAAGTATCGATCAATTAGTAAAAAAGTATCGATTCAATCCTCGCTCTAAACCCACTTTGGCAAAAATTTGTTTGGCCGGTGAGTTATGTTTGCATGAATATGATTATTTATTAGGTAACCAAAGATGAAATTATGTACATAGTAAAAAAGCGTATTGAAATTTCAGCTTCACACAGTTTGAAGCTATCTTACGAGAGTAAATGCCAGAGCCTGCACGGACATAACTGGATTATTATTGTCTGGTGTCGTGCAAAGACATTAAATCAAGATGGTATGGTAGTCGATTTTACACATATCAAACAGAAGATCCAGGACAAACTAGATCACAAGAATCTGAATGAGATACTTCCCTTCAATACAACTGCGGAGAATATGGCAAAATGGATTTGTGATCAGATCCCGGGATGTTTTAAAGTAATGGTACAAGAATCTGAAAATAATATTGCGTGGTATGAAAAAGATTAATGAGATTTTTTACAGTATACAGGGAGAAGGTTATCGTACTGGTACTCCTGCTGTTTTCGTTCGTTTCTCTGGATGCAATTTGAAATGTCCCTTCTGTGATACACAACATTCTTCCGGAAGAGAAATGTCGGATGAGGAAATTATCAAAGAGGTTTGCTTCTACCCTACCCGCTTCGTTGTTTTGACCGGTGGCGAGCCGGGATTGCAGGTAGATCAAGAGTTTATCAATAAGCTCCATCAGGCAGGGAAGTTCGTTCAGATAGAAACAAACGGGACAGTTCCCCTTCCTATCGGCATTGATTGGATTACTTGCTCGCCGAAAGAAGGAAGCAAAGTTTTTGTTGTCAATCCTCACGAAATAAAAGTCGTCTATACAGGGCAAGATCTGTCAACCTATGAAGCCATGACAGCTGCAGTATATTATCTGCAACCATGTTCCTGTCAAAACACAGAAGAAGTTATTAACTACGTAAAAGAACACCCAAAATGGAAACTAAGTCTACAGACACAAAAGATATTGAATGTGCAGTAAGGACAATCTTATCGTATATTGGTGACAATCCAGAACGCGAAGGATTAAAAGGAACACCGGAACGCATTGTCAGAATGTGGAAAGAACTATTTCGCGGGTATGATCCTGAACAGGCACCGAAAATAACAACTTTCCCCAATGGTAAAGATGGATTATCCTTTAATAGCATAGTTGCAGACTCTGGTAACTACTACTCAATGTGCGAGCACCACATGATGCCTTTCTTCGGAAAGTATTGGTTTGCCTATATTCCTAATTCGGAAGGAAGCATATTAGGCATCTCAAAGATTGGCCGCGTTATCGATTATTGTGCAGCCCGCTTACAGGTACAGGAGAGACTAGCTCAAGATGTCGTTACGATGATAGTGGATGCACTCGGAAAAGAACACCCACCGTTAGCAGTTGGTATTATTATGGAAGGAGAACACTTGTGTAAAACCATGCGTGGAGTAAAAAAACAGGGAAAAATGCGTTCTTCTTTCTATTTTGATAATGGAAGGTTGCCTGAATTGAGGGCTGAATTATCACAATTTGCTAGTTTTGGTTAGTTTATGACAGAGAAGAAGAATCCGGCCGAGAAGAAAAAAAGAGGGCGTAAATCAGAATACAGAATAGAGTATGCCGATCAAGCTCTAAAGCTTTGTTTGTTGGGTGCAACAGATAAAGAGCTCGCCGAATTCTTCTCTGTTTCAGAGCAAACCTTAAATAAATGGAAAAAAGACTATCCCGAATTTCTTGAGTCCCTAAAAAAAGGAAAGAATATTGCGGATGCGAACGTTGCATCTCGGTTATATAATCGTGCTATCGGTTATTCCTGTAAGGCAACAAAATTTGCAACATCCGAAGGAAGAATAACAGACTCAAAAGAATATATTGAGCATTACCCACCTGATACGACAGCCGCTATATTCTGGCTGAAGAACCGGCAGCCGGAGAAATGGAGAGACAAAAAAGAAGTTGATGCAAATGTGAACCTTGGTGATGAATTGGAAGGATTGAGTGACGAACAACTACAGGCTATAATTGATGGTAAAGAAGAAGAGTAAAAGACAAATATTGATTCGTAAAGCAAAGGCTGCTACCATACTCCGCAAACGAATAGCAAAGAAAGACTTTTGGGCGTTTTGTTTGTACTATGATCCGAAGTTTTTCTCTAAACGTCTGTTCCTAAAAAAGGTCGCAGAAGCGTTCATGCGTGTGTATGAATCATATTCTGCCAGTATAATCTACCGTCTTGCTGTCAGTATGCCGCCACGTGCCGGAAAGTCTTATATATCTTCTCTATTCATTGCCTGGATGTACGGACACTTTCCGCAAGAGTCAGTTATGCGTAACTGTTGTTCGGATACTCTCTATAATAAACTATCATACGATACTCGAGATGTTGTGAAATCTAGGCGTTTTAAAGAAATATTTCCCGATATCCATTTAAAGGGTGATAAGCAGAATGTCAAGAGCTGGAGTGTGGAAGGCGCACGACAAGTATCCTACTTCGGTGGTGGTGTTGGTGGTACCGTTATTGGATTTGGTGCGTCAATGCTCGCCATGACGGATGACTTGTACAAGAGTCTGGAAGATGCATTATCGGATAATAACAATGAAAAGGTATGGTCTTGGAAGCAGGGTACGCATGACTCCCGTATTGAAGGAAGCTGCTGTATGATTGATATTGGTACTCGCTGGTCCTCTAATGATGTCCTTGGACGCATGGAAGAAGCCGGCAAGTACAATGAAATCATTCGTATTGCTGCGCTGGATGAGAATGATGAAACTTTCTGCGCCGATGTTCATACTACAGAATATTACAAGGAATTACGTTCTGAAACAGACGAAAGTATTTGGATGGCCGAGTATATGCAGGAACCGTTCGAGGCCAAAGGGTTACTATTCCCCAAATCGTCTCTCATGCGCTTCAAACTTGCCGATATTGCAGGGAAAAAACCTGATGGAACACTCGGAGCCTGTGATACTGCTGATAAAGGAGATGATGATTTCTGCGCACCATTCGCAAAGGTGTTTGGTCCAAAATACTTCATTACCGATATTCTTTTCACTAAAGATCCTGTCGAAGTCACAGAACCGCGCCTGGCGCAAATGGTTATTGATACAGAGTGCGATCAACTACGTATTGAATCAAACAATGGCGGGCGTATATTTGCTATCAATGTACGCAAACTTGTTACAGCTAAAAAGAAATCGTGTATGATTCAAGCCCGGGCAACAACACAGCACAAGGAAACACGTATCATCATGAAAGCTGGCTGGATAAAGAAGCATTGTGCTTTTCTTGATGAAACAGAATATTCTAAAGGATCAGACTACGGTCGTTTCATGAAAGCGTTTACCAGTTACAAGCGCGAGGGTGATAACGCTCATGACGATGCTCCGGATGGCATGACAATCCTTGCCGAATTTGCTGAAGCAATCGGTCTAAACCTCAAAAAGCAAACCCGTAAGGTGGGCCGTGGATAGTATCCATTCCTATAACTACATAAAGAATGTTGTAATCACATCCCAAATGAACCAAAGAATTTGGTTGTCTCTACTTTGTTCTTGATATAAGAACCATTTGATAGCATAAGCCACTCTTTTAAATACCTTCATTATTATTTATTTTTGAAGAATAGCTTTCGGTTAGTATCAAGGTTTGAAAAAGACCTATTATCCCCAAAAGCATGATTGGCTTCTGCTTCTGCGAAATACGTATAAATTTAGTGAACTTAAAAAGACAACATTAAAGCGCCCTCACAACTAAATGATTATCAATAAAATAACATTTATCAGCTGTAGAAACAATATCTTTTTCAGCACTTTTCCGACACTTTTACCGCCAAAAAAGGACAAAACAATGCACTTGGTCGGTGATTTTTTTCTGAACATATATTTTAAGAGAAAAGTATATGCCAGACATTAAGGATATTCTGAAAAATGAAGATTTCGGTAGCATAGTAGGTGATTTATGTGTTGATACCCGTGAAAATCGTAATCCTCGTGAATATATGGAGGAATACAATGGAGACAGAACCCGTCGTAAAGAATCAGTTGGGTATCGGGAGCCTAAAAAGATTGCTGTATATTCAGATACAGAAGTAGAAATTGACCCCGAAACAGGAGCCGAAAAGCCAAAGAGACTAGAAGACAAGACTGTCGATGTAGCTAAGGTCGTAACCAACCTACCTAAAAAGATCGTCCGCACATCTGTTGCTTTTCTGTTTGGCGGTGAAATGACTATCACAGCAGAAGATTCGAATGACGGATTTGATGAGTTTAAGAAGGTCTATAAGCGAAAGCTCAAGATGCAATCGGTATTGAAAGAGTTTGCTCGCAAGGTGTTATCTGAAACCAAAGCAGCTATTATATTCTATCCGGTCACTAAAGATGATGGAAAAAGCCAGTTGAAGGTTAAGATTCTATCTACTCCCAAGGATAGTAATGTCGAATGTGAATTTTATCCACACTTTGATGAAGACGACGATATGGACGGCTTTATCTATAAGTACAATGCAGAAGTCAATGGCCGTACTTGCGAATGCGTGAAAGTCTATACGAAAGATGTTATTTACTCCGGTATTATGGACGGTGTTTGGCAAGTGAAAAAGATAAAGAATCGTTTTGGCAAGATTCCGGTAGTATATGCCGAAGTCGATTGTCCGGATTGGGAAGATGTCGCTAATTTGATAGACAAGAAAGAAATGAGACTTTCCCGCCTATCAGATACTAATGACTACTTTTCCGAACCGATACTGAAAACTTATGGTTTGGCTAATCTTCCGAGCAAAGAAACTGTAGGCAAAGAGTTAAACTTTACTATGGAAGTAGATGCGGATACCGGTAATACATATCATGGTGATGCAGATTACTTAGCATGGCAACAGTCCTGTGAATCCGTAACACTTGAACTTAACCAGTTAGATGATGCAATACATTCCGGATCTTCAAGTCCTGATTTATCTATGAGTAAACTAATGGGGCTTGGCAACCTTAGTGGTACCTCACGTCGTTTTATGTTGATTGATGCAGAGATTAAGGCATCTGAACAAATGGAGATATTCGGCCCGGCAGTTCAACGTACAGTGGCAATAGTTCAGGCTGGAATGGCTAATATTACGCACACTAAATATGCATCGCAATTAAATGATAACTACATTGAGGTTGAGTTTGGTAGCATTCTCCCACAAGATCTAGCTGAAGAACTCAAGAACCTTGAAACTGCTTCTCAATTCAATAGCAAGGAAACGATTATAAAGAATTCACCATACACTGACGATGTGGAAACAGAATTGAATCGTAAGAAGCAAGACGAAAAAGAGACTGCACAGAATAATTCATTTATTGGAGCAACTTTATAATCTATGCCCGGACTTTCTTTCTACGATAAACAACATATACAGAAAATTGCTGCACAGCAGGCCGTAATAGCTAATATCTTTAATCAATTTATTCTTTCTGTTTCCCCGTATCTCCATAAATGGTCTGATGCGGGGAAAAATAACGTATGGATACGTAATCAGAGAATAGAGAGTGCAGTTGACCGGGAACTGCTGAATCTTGAATCAATGCTATATGCTAATATCTCTGCATTCCAAAAGGACGGCTGGGATCGAGCAGAAAGAAAGAATGATGATTTTATTTCCCAGTTCATCAAGGGAATGTCTATTTCCAGTGCAACAAAAGATGGTATGTTCGCTCATAGTTTATCTGCATTTGAAACTCTAAAGAACGATATAGATGCTAACGGATTCAAGTTATCTGATAGAGTTTGGAATATTACGCAACAAACGAAATCGCAACTCGAATTCTATCTTGATAGTGGCGTAGTTGCCGGACGTAATGCAAACGGAATCAGTAGCGATATACGGCAAATTTTGCAAAATCCCCAAAAACGCTTTCGCAGGATCCGGAATGAGAAAGGTGAATTGGTACTATCACAACCAATGAAGAATTATCATCCAGGACAAGGTGTTTATCGTTCAGCATATAAGAACGCTCTCCGGACATCTGCTACAACTACGAACATTGCTTATCGTAGTGCGGACTATGAACGTTGGAGCAAACAGGACTTCATATTAGGTATTGAGGTACATCGCTCGGCCAATAATCGAGGACCGTGCAAGATATGTGATGCAATGGTAGGTAAATATCCGAAAACGTTCAAGTTTACAGGCTTTCATCCTTTTTGTATCTGTTTTGCTACTCCTATCACCATGGAACCGGAAGACTTTGCTGATTTCTTGCTGAATGACACAGTTCCGCAAGGCCAAACTATTACGGATATTCCCCAGGCGGCAAAGGATTTCGTCAGCGAAAATAAAGATGGATTACAATCTGCTTTCTGGTACAAGGATAACTTTACCAATGATGGAGGACTACAAAGAGAAATAGTTTCCCAACCTATTACGAATGAAGTTATAAAGGTTTCTAAACCTAAACGTATCAAGACTGATGCAGAGAAAAATGATATTCAAAAAAGATGGGAAGACCGATTTGTAAGAAACTTCAACCAAGCCAAAATAGAACAGAAGATTGGTGTAAAAAAAGGCAAAGAAATGACCTTCGAAGAAGCTAATGAGTTACGGGGAAACATTAATTATGGAAAAGCAAGCGAATATAGTGTAAATTGCCAGTCTTGCGTAGTTGCTAATGAATTGAGGAGACGTGGATATAATGTTACAGCTCTACCAAATCTTCAAAAGACAGGGAACATTCCATATGAGTTATCAATGCGGACCAATTGGGCATGGATCGACCCCAAGACTATGGTTATGCCTAAAAAACAGACTGCAGGAGGCATATATGATATAACAAGATCGGGAGCTTTAAAAAGCAAAAGTATAAAAGAGTTAACCAAAGAATTAGTTGAACTAGTAAAAGAACCGGGAAGATATCATATTGATTTTGCTTGGAAAGGCAAGAATTCTGGGCATATTATTACTCTGGAAAAATTACATAATGGAAAAATAATAATATATGACCCACAAACTGGAAAGATGAAAAATTGGAAAGAACTATCAAAGGAAATAAGTTTGAGATATGGAGTTAGTGTATTACGTGTAGACAATTTGTTGGTAAATACTGATATTATTGACGGAATAGTGAAAAAATTATAGTAATGTATCTACATGGTCTTTAGACATGGAAGTCATTCCCATTATATCTTCTGATTGAGTATATGGTGCTAACGTAGCAACACTATCTTTAACAAGGATAAAGCGAGGATAACCAATACAACATCCTGCATCTTCTTTCCGGGATACTGTATATGCTAAATAGCCGTTCCATTCTCCATAATAGGAAACTTGATCGAATCCATTTTGAAGAGCGAGTTCTTTAGCTTTCTTTCTATATTCTTTCTTCTTATTATCCATGTTGCAAATATAGTCATTGATTCCGGAATAAAATATATAAGCAGGAAAAATTTACTCCCCTTATATTTTAATAGAAAATCGTTATGACAATCATTGATGCTATTAAAAAGGGCTTGAAAGCCGCAGGTGTAAACGAAAAATACGCTGTAAAGGTTCAGAAACTCTTCAAAATCGAAAAGGAGGAGGATATTGATACTTATATTGCCTTGTTCAAAGACAATATTCTTCCTGATCTTGAAAACACATCCTCAATAGAAAAAGCGAAAAAGGATGCTATTGCCGAGTATGAAAAGAACAATGGTTTAAAGGATGGTAAACCTATCAAATCGGCTAAAAAGACTAAGAAAACAGTAAAATCCGAAGACGATGATGAAGAAGACGATGATGAAGACTTCGAAGATTTGCCCGCATCTGTAGTTAAGCTATTGAAAGCCCAACAGAAGCAAATCTCCGAGTTGACCGCATCGGTATCTTCTGTCGTATCAACAGTCACAACTTCCACGAAACAGGCATCAGCCAGAACACTATTTGCAGATGCAAAACTCCCTGAAAAGTGGTTTAACCGTATTGATGTCAATTCTGAAACTTCTGTTGAAGATCAGATTAAAGAGTTGCAAGAAGAATACGCTGAAATCAGACAGTCGGTAATAGATGACGAGGTCGCCGGTGGCGGTTACAAGCCTAATTCCTACAAGCCCAAAGAACGTTCTGAAAAAGAATGGCTAGAACTTATGGAAGACGAAGAAAACTCAAATAATGGAACTGCCAGTCTTGGCCTCGATGAATAATAACTAATAATTAAAAGCTATGTTCAGAAAAAAACAAAAAGAATTTCAGTATGCTCCCGGAATCGAAAAGATTATTGAGGACATTCAGGGCGGTGGTACTATTGCCCGTGCGGAACTGAAGGGAATCATTGATGAACTTCCTCCGCTTGTTATGGTAGGTAAGGATGCTAACGGTCTTTATCATACTGTTAAGACCGGAAGAATTACGGCTGTTGCGGATGCTGATGCAGTAACTATTCAGATAGCAAAGAATCATGTGTTTAAAGTTGGAGAGGCTGTTACTGTTGGTGGTGCCTTAACTGGAGCTGCTGATGTAATCTCTGCAATCGACAAGACCAACCCAGGCTACGATACGATAACCCTTGCTGGACCAATTGGAGCTGCAGAGATAGGTAATGTATTAGTTCTTGTTACTGCCAAAGCTGATGCCAAAGCCGCCAAGTTCAAATATGTACCAGAAGTTATTACAATGAACAAGGTTGATGTAACGGTTGCTAACCAGCAATCAGGACTTCTGGTACGTGGTACTGTAAATGAGGCAGTAATGCCCTACCCTATTGACGAAGCAATGAAGGCATTGCTTCATTTTATCCGTTTTGTGTAATCCATTAATTCATAATTATGTATGGAAAGAAGTTTAATTAAACAAGTGAACCGTAAGAATATGGGTGCCCGTCTTAACTCGCGTAAAGTTAAGCCGGTATTCTTCCCTAATTTCTTTGGTGTAAAACAGAAGAACTCTCTGAAATGGGAAACTCTTACTGGCGAAAAAGGTGCACCGGTTATCGCTGATGTTATTTCATTCGATTCTTCCGCACCGCAAAAGAAACGTGAAGTTATCGGCAAGATGTCAGGTGATATCCCTAAGACTGCAGTAAAACGCGGTATGAACGAAAGCGACTGGAACGAATACCAGCAACTTAGCCGGGATTGTGAAGGTGATGCAGACTTGAAATCAATTCTGGACCTTGCTTTTAAAGATCAAGACTTCGTATATAACGCTGTTCGTGGCCGTTTCGAATGGTGGTGTATGCAATTGATGTCTAAAGGTGGCTTCATTCTCAATTCAAGCAATAACAATGGCATTGTTACCGAAGAATTTGTAGGCTGTGGTATGCCTAATGAAAACAAGAAAGTTGCTGCTGTGGATTGGTCTAAGTCTACAACGGCCGACGGCTTGCAGGATATTGAGGACACTGTGGTTGCCGCTTCTGCCGAAGGTGTTACTATCAAATACGTAGTAATGCGCAAAGACAGATTTGCTCTATTGAAGAAGCAAAAGGCTGTTATTGAAAAGGTAAAAGGCTGGATCAATCAGAAAGAAAAACTGACTATCTCCAAAAAGGTTATCAATGAATACCTTGCTGCCCAAGAGAATACGGAAGGTGTCCAGATTGTTCTTGTAAGTCCGTCTGTTCGTATTGAGGATGCTTCTCATAAACGTACTACTGTAAATCCATGGGAATCCGCTAATATTTGTTTCCTGGAAGATTTACAGTGTGGCGACATTCAGCATGGTCCTATCGCAGCGGAACATTCTGTTGAATACAAGAAGAAAGCTACAACGCTGAAAAAAGACTTTGTTTTCATCAGCAAGTGGTCTGAACTGGAACCGTTCAAGGAGTGGACTAAAGCGGAAGCCAACGCAATTCCTGTAATTAATGATCCTGATGCAATGTACATCATGAAAACTGATGGCCAAGCATGGGAAGAAGGTGAAGATACTGAAAAAACAGATGAAGAGTAAACTATATGGCAACAATCAGAGAAACAATACTGGAATATCCTTCTATTGAGGATATGGAAAGCTTCTTAGATAAGGTAGTCTTCGTTAAGCGGGGCATCAACCCCGAAGCGGAATGTACTACTGAAAACATGAAGCAAGTTGGTCTTTGTGTCGCTGATACGTACGCCATGTTAGTAAACTCACAGGATTTCAGTGAGAATAAGCTTTCTATCACTCATCCCCGTTCTTTCTATATCCAGACTGCAAAACAACTGTATATAGAAAACGGGGAGCCGGAGAAAGCCGGTAAACTCGGGAAACGAATAATTATCAAAGGAAAGGCTGGTAACAGATGGTAAAACGATATCCACATACAGCGATAGTCACTATCGACGTTAACGGAAAGACAGTAAACGGTGAATGGGTTCCGGGGAAACCGATTGAAATATCCGTTCCCGGACGTTATGATCCTGTAAGTGATGGTACTGTTGTCTATAAACGTAATTCTGCTGGTGATGAAGCGCAAATACATGGCTATTTCTATACCAAAATGCAGCCACCGACCGGTAGTAAGTTTTTGCGTTTGAAAGTCGAATCAAAGGGTATTGATGTACCAGTGATCTGTTGGGAACCTTATCAATCACATTCAATTATCAACGTATGAGAAACGGTATGACTCCCCTATTCACTTATGATGAATTGGAAAAATGGTTTGATCGCTTTCAAAGTAAAGCAGAAGATAAGATGCTTGTATTCCTGCAGGCAGGAGGTGAAAAGTTTATCGAAGTAGCCCGCCGGAGCGGTTCATATAAAGACCAAACTGGCAATCTTCGAAGCTCTATTGGATATATAATAGCCAAAGACGGCGAAGTGGTTACAGAAAACTTTAAGGAGGGTGACAAAGGGACTGATAAGACAACCGGTAAGTACAAAGGTCGTAGGCTTGCAGAAGAAGTCTCACTATCGTATACCGGCGGTTATGTATTGGTCGGTGTTGCGGGAATGGAATATGCGGCAGCCGTGGAAGCTAAAGGATATGAAGTCGTTTCAGGAGCTAATACGCAATGTGAGAAATACCTGAGAGATACATTGAAGTCAATTTTTAACAAGATTTAATTATGGACGAGTTTGATGCTGTTGATATAGTTTACGATGCTGTTTCCGCTGCGGACATCGATATTATGATTTACAAGGATAAGTCGGAAGCCGGCTTTACTAATGAACACATCGTTATCAATCATCTGCAATTGAATGAGCTCGACTTCATCAATAAAGTGCCTGTTAATATCAACATCTTTGTTCCTTGGAGTGATGAAAATGGTATGTTAAAACGTCAACGAATGAAAGAATTAAAGCGTAAGGTAAGGAAATCGCTTGATTCAATCAATAGTAATGACGGTGTATGTAAAGAAGTGACAGTTCTCTGGAGTGTTCCAATGCCGGACTTGAAAGAGAAATTCGCTTGTACAAATATTAGATTAGAAATTTTAATAGATCAATAATTATGGCAGGAGAAGTAAGACCTATCGCTATGGGCGTAGGTAAAATTAAATTTGGAGCAGTCGGAGACGGTGTTCCGGGAACGGACCTCAAAGAATTTCCTCTTCCGACAAAAGGAAGTGTAGTATTCAACTTTGCGGATCCTAAAGAAGTAAAAGTCGAGACGGAAGGAAGCGATGAACCTTTGTATGTTGAATTTGTAAAAGATACAACAGATTACATCGAACTCTCTATTCCTACTCCTTCTAACGAAGTACTTAAAGAGTTGGCAGGTGGTGAGATTGATACAGCTGACGGAAAAAACATCTGGAAGAAACCAATCAACGTTCCTTCTATCTCAAAGACATTCCAGTGCGAAACATTACCCAAAAACGGTAAAAAGGTAGTTTATACCGTTGTTAATGGTAAGATTACTTCTAAGATCTCACAAGCTCCCGGTTCCGAGCAAGCGGAGTTGTTACTTGTACGTGTATATATGCAGGCAGCTATTACAGCTTCCGGAGAAAAAAAGGCTGCTTTTATGCGTGAAGTTATAAGCGTGTCTGAAAGCGGAGAAGCCCCGGCAAATCCAGCAAATCCCGAAGGCGAAGAAGTAGTAGAGTAAAAATGGTTTCCTGTGTAGCTTAGTTGGTTAAAGCACTACATTAGTAGAGACCGGTGGTTCGAATCCACTCACAGGAACAAACTATTTGAAGGATGGAGCCGAAAGTATTAAAGGTTAGTCGCGAATAACTGGATATATTGTCAGGAAGTACAACTGACTAGGCTCCTTGATGAAACTTATGAGTATAAAAAACTTATTCCAACAAGAATCTGATTCTGTTACAGAACAACCTGTAAGAATCCCATTTGATTTCTCTAACCGAGATTCTATTCCTAATGGAAAGGACCCAGGTAATAGTATTGTAATAAAACCAATTACCGTCCGGACATGGTTTAGAATTCGTCCGCTTCTTCTTGAAATTGAAAAAGAAGATATTGATAGGATGATTGTAAAAAAGGGAGAGCTGCCAGAAGATTTTCCCAAAATTATGGATAAGTACGGAGAACTGCTTCTTGATATCGTATGCTTAGGTATTCATAATAAGCCAAGTGATCCGCCAAAATGGTTTAAACAAGCTCTTGCAGACAATTCCACATGGGAAGATATACGCATATTATTCAATGCAATTATATATCGAATAGGATATCACCCTTTTTGTACCTCTATCACGATGCTTCGGAACGTGAGCCCATTGCGAGAGACGGAGATAATAGCCGCTCGGAAAAATCTACAAAGCTGGAAGGATACAACCAAAGTAGATTCTTAGTTATTGTAAAAGAAGCTCTAGGATTGACTTTTAATGAGACGCTGGATAGTAGCTATGGATTAATAGAGATATTGCTTCAGGAGTACTCCTTTGTAATGAGGGAGCGAAATAAAACGACAGATGAGGACGGAGAAGTCGAAGGACGAGACTATGAATGGATAGAACTACCAAGTTTTGATAATCCAAACGAAAAGATCCGGATGAAAAGATATTATGATATTAACGGGAAGGTCAAAAGATAAAGTAATTTGCCATTGTGTTTATATATTAGGTTAACTGTTTTTTTATTAAATTGATTTAGAGTTGTTTTTGGTCCCTTGTGTCTGTGAAGATACAGGGGATTATTTTTTCATTTCTTGAAGCATCTGATTGAGAGAAGCATTATCCTGCTGTAGATTTTTAATCAATCTTTTCTGATAAGAGAGCATCCCTTCAATTCTTCCTTCACTCTTCCCTTTCTCGTAGGCAGCTTTAATCTCTTCTTCCGTATAGCTACTTTTATTCGCTATGGATACGTTTTCATTTTCCTTGGTCATGGCGCTAATGAATAGTGATTTATATATTATAGAAAAAGGCTATCTCTCCCCTTTTATTCCGACCAAGGAACATAATCTTTCAAATGCTTTGGGACTATGTAGCAAAGGGAATTGATAGCCTTATATTGTATTTCTTGGCTTATCAACTCCCCAAAGCATTTATAAAAACTGTTCCTTGGTCTTAGAACACTGCAAAGATGCTTATTCTTCTTGAAATAGCCAAATTTTGGCTCCTCTTTATATTTTAAGAATAAATGCTATATGAGTATTCAGAACAAAGATGGAGCGTTGTATTTCGCAACAGGCATAGATAATTCAGGACTATATTCCGGGCGTCAGGAAGCGATGGGAATCATTAAGGCAATGGCCAGTGAAATTACCGCTTTCGATGTATTCGGTGGGATCGGCATTAGTGCAGGTATCGCATTTGCCAGAGCTGCCAAAGGTGCATACGACTTTGAAAAACAGTTTCAACAAAGCATGAAAGAAGTTGCTACTCTTTCAAATGGAATTAAAGGCAGCTTAACGGATTACATGAATCAAGTTATGGAGATAACTCGTACTATTCCCGTTGAAGCAAACGAAGCAGCCAAAGCTCTCTATCAGATCGTATCTGCCGGACATGACGGAGCCAACGGAATGAAAGTGTTGGAAGCATCCGCAAAAGCTGCTGTTGGTGGAGTAACCGATACTGCTACTGCAGCTGATGCTATTACAACAGTTCTAAATGCTTATAAATTGGATGCTTCTAAAGCCCAGGAAGTTTCGGACCAGTTATTTACCACCGTTCGATTAGGTAAGACTGATTTTGGTCAACTAGGCAAAAGTATAGCCCAAGCAGCACCTATTGCTGCATCATTTGGCATTGATATAAAAGAAGTCCTGGGCGCAGTAGCATCAATCACCAAACAAGGTGTTCCCACTTCGGAAGCAATGACGAAAATACGTGCTGCTATCTTAGGTACAGCCAACCAGTTGGGAGACGCTGCATTCAAAGGACGTACTTTCCAAGAAGCATTACAACTTATTTATGACAAAGCAGGTGGTTCATCAACCAAAATGAAAGAATTGTTGGGTACCGATGAAGCACTCCAAGCCGCTTTAATGCTTACTGGTGAAAAGGCCAAGGAAGCAGCTTCCGATCTAGACGAAGTTAATAATTCTGCCGGTGCAGCAGAAGCAGCCTTTAAAGAAATGGCTTCATCTGCCGAAAATCAAATGAAACTACTTGGAAATAATATAACAGCTACCCTTCGTCCCCTTGGAAAAGAGATTTTAAAACAAATATCAAGTGCCGCACAATCAATAAATAAGGCATTTGATAATGGAAATGCACAGGAATCATTAAAAACTATTGGTGCCCTAATAATTACCGTTACTACGGCTCTCGCTGGATATAAAGGAAGTATTTTGGCTGTAAGTACCGCTAAACAAGTACATGCAACAGTTACAGCTATTGTTAACAAGCAGCGGACTGTTGAAGCGGCTAACTTGGTATTGACTAAAGGCATGTATGCCGTTGAAGCTGCAATGATTGCCAAAAACACATCTGCACGTGTTTTATTGACAAAAGCTCTCAAAGCCCAAACGATTGCACAATTAAAAAATGCAGCAGCGATGCTAACCAACCCTTATGTGCTGGCTGCCGCTGCATTTGCAACGCTCGGTTACGCAATATACCATGTGGTAACGGTTGAGACAGAAGCTGAAAAAGTACAGAGAAAATATAATGAAGCATGCAAAGCATATACCGAACAAGCTGATAATTTGAAAAAAAGTGCTACAGATTTACTTTCAACGATACGCGATGAGACTTCTGCAAATTATGAGAAAGTCATAGCATATAATAAGCTTCAAAGCATTATGCCAAATATTTTTAAGAATATGGATATTGAAAAACTTAAATTGATGGATATCCTTTCTTTAAATAAGATGATCGCAGAAGAAGTTCAGAGACGTGCACGAATTGGAGCACAAACCAAATTGATTATGGCTCAACGTAATTATGACTCAATTCAGTCTTTAATTGCTGAAGATTCAAAACGTGGAACTTATTCCGGACAATATGACATACAACTTGGCAGGGCTAAAATAGAAGTTGATGCAGCTCAAAAGGTTGTAGATAATATTGCAAAGATTCAAAAACAAGCGAAAGAAGAAGATAAAAAAGAAAATAAAAAGGCGGAGATTCAAAATAAAGCCTTTTGGACCAAGCAAAAAGATGATGCAACGAAAGCACTAGATTCAATAGCTTCGGCTCAAAAGAAATTGATGGATGCTGGAAATTTCAAAGGGATTGATACTACTGTCGTTACTGCCTACAAAGAAAATATCAAAAAGCTAAAAGAAGCAGAGAAAGAATTAAAAGTTTATGATTCATTTTCCAAGCAAGATGATAAGGCACAAAAATTACGTGAAGAACAAGAAAAATATAAACTCCTGTTAGAGAAACAGAAGTTTGACCAGGAACGAATGAAAGAAGATTCAGCAAATGAACTTGAACAGATTGAAATCAATAAACTTAAAGAAAGCAGTGAAAAGGTTCTAAGGCAAAGAGCACTCAATCATCGGCTAGAATTACAGGCTATTAAGCGCGAAACCGAGGATAAGAAACGGAAAGTAATAGAAGATGCACGAGCTGCTTTTGAAATCAATCCTCAAAATAAAAAGAAGGTTTTCAATGCAGATGTTTTCATCAATTCAGAATCTACGAAAAAACTGTTTGCTTCATTCGATAATATAGCAAAAGAAGCTACAACCGCTACCAATACAAAGTTTGATCGCGGAGATGATTTATCTGACCTGTTGAATCAGTATCAGGATTATACAGACCAGCGTCTTGCGATTGAACGAAAATTTAATGAGGATATTGCAACGTTACAGGAACAGCGTAAACAAGCTACGAAGAATGGAGATACAAATCAGGTAGAACAGATAGACCGTTCCATTGCTCAAGCAACGAAAAATAAGGGAATGGAGTTAATGAAACTGGACTACGATAAGTTGAAAGAATCCCCAGAATATGTTCGCGCCTTCGAAAACTTGAAAGAAACTTCTTCCGAAACTCTTAATTCCCTTTTAACGCAATTAGAGAATGCAAAGAGTACAGCGGCACAAGTTCTATCTCCTGATCAACTTCGCGAATATACGAGTACAATTCAATCCATCATGGACGAATTGGATTCCCGTAATCCGTTTCAGTCATTATCTGATAAGAAGAAAGAACTAGCGGAAGCTGAAGAAGAGCTAGCCAATGCGCAAATCGAGTTAGAAAATGCTCGGATAAAAGCCGAGGCTGTGAAAGGAGGTGCTAAATTTGAGAATGGGATCAAATCCTCTAAATACAATCCGGAAACAGGTAAAATAGAATCGACTAAAGCCTATTTATCCGAAGCGCAGGCCTTGGAGCAAGTTAAAAAGAAAACTGAAAACTACAACGCAGCAAAAGATAAGGTTGTCAAGAAAGACAACCAAGTTAAAAAGGCAGAGAAAGAAGTCAGAGCACAGATATCAGAACTAGCGGACACAATAGATGAACTTGGAAAAACGATCGGTGGACCTGCTGGAGAAATTATCTCTTTGATTGGTAATATCGGAGCATTTACAATGACTGCTATGTCTGGCGTTGAATCAGCAGCAAATACATCAGCGAACGCTATTAGTACAGTTGAAAAAGCGTCTGTTATTCTTGCGATCATTGGCGCAGCAATGCAGGTAGCAATGAAAATCTTTGATTTGTTCGGAAAAGACGATACAACGGAGAAATACGAGAAAGCGAAAGAAACGTATGAGTCTTATATCAGTATTCTTGATAGAGTAATCGAAAAGCAACTGGAATTAGCTGAAACTCTTACAGGAGATAATGCCAATGCAGCCTATGAAAAAGCGCTTAAAATGGTAAAATTGCAAAGTGAAAATGCTAGGGTTTTAGGACAACAGTATCTAAATTCTGGTGCATCTGGAAAATCACACTCGAAGGGATATAGTGAAGTTGAAGATATGTCCTGGGAAGGTTGGAAACAAGCAGCGGACACACTAGGAATGTCTATTGATGATTTCAAAAAGAAAATGGGCGGACGTATGACCGGTCTATTTGATTTGACAGATGATCAACTTGCAAAGCTTCAGGAGAATGCAGGCATATTTTGGTCACAACTAGATTCCGATACACAAAAATTTGCCGATCAAATAGCAAATGGTGTCGCAAAGGTTGCGGAAGTATTAGAACAACAAATTGCTGATACGACTCTTATTGATTACAGTTCTCTCCGCTCTGACTTCCAAGACTTGCTTACTGATATGGACGCCGATAGTGCTGATTTTGCAGACAACTTCGAAGAATATATGAGAAATGCCATTCTTAATTCCATGCTTAAGGAGGATTATATGGACCGGTTGATTGAATGGAGGGAAAAGCTATATAATGCAATGGATGATGGTATGACCGAGGATGAATATAATGCATTGAAAGCCGAAGGCCAACAGATTGCCAATGAAATGAAAGCTAAACGCGATGCATTATCAGAAATATATGGTTTTGGCAAAGATGATGATGAAGAACGTGAGGCATCAAAGAAAGGATTTGCTTCTATGTCGCAAGACTCTGCAGATAAGCTAGACGGTAGTTTTGCTGTTATGATCTCTCATACATATTCAATTAATGAAGGTGTAAAGCATCTCCAGTCTAATTCGGATAAAATAGCGGAAAAACTCGCATATCTTTCAAATTTGGATAAATATATGGGAGAAATAATGAAATACAATGATATTGTTATCACTTATCTATCTGATATAAGCAGCCATACAGCACGGCTTGAAGCGATTGAAAAAGCCATAGAGTCTATAAAGCTGGGTATTGATACATTAAACACAAAAGGCATAATACTGAAGCGATGAAAGGACAATTACTAATAGATGAATTAGATATGTATACCAAACACGGTATTTCAATTATAAAGGGGAGCTACAATAATCTTGTTGCCTTCCCTACTTTGAAAGATCCGGAGAAAAACGACTGGCCGGAGGAAGACGGACAAGAATTTGATCTTTCTGTGGTTGCCCTCGACACAAGCGAAATTAGTATAGAATTTGGCTTTAGAGATGACTTGGGATTTGGTGGATTAATAGCGCTCCTTTCCGATATGGGATACCATAATTTCCGTTTTCCGATTCTTGGTAAAACATATCGTTTACGTTTGTTATCACAGAATAGCTATACAATTTATCCTAGACTTGAAATAGCGAAGATAGTTTTTGCAAACGATTTTCCTCATGAAGCAAATTATGAATATCAGGACCCTGTTAATTCTATCGCTATGCCAAAGGGTTATGAAATAGACAATAAAGATTTGTCCGATTATGGCGTAATAGTTCTTCCAGGTAGTAATGCCGAGATATTGAAAACTCCGGCAGTAAAAAAGAACCTATTGCAGAATTTCAAACGTCAAGATGGAGCAATCTATGACGGTGAAGTTGTGAAATTCCAAACCAAAGAAGTATCTCTCAAATGCCTGATGCGGGCCGGGACGATTGAAGCGTTCTGGCGTAATCGCAATGCCCTACTCTATGATCTCACAAAACTGTCTGCTAAGGTCGATGATGAAGGATATGAGTATTCTGATGCTGAACGTATATTTTATTGTGATGAGTGGAGTGAAAGCTATCCTTGCTATTATAAGAGTTGCCAGACAAACAATTTTCTTCTTAATAATGGGGTATGGTGGGAATTTACCTTGAAACTTGTATTTACTAGTTTCCGGATTGGAGAAACAGACTTCCTGCTTGCATCCGAAGCAGGAGAATTTATCATAACAGAAGATGGAATATTTTATATTGACTTAAAAAATTATGCCAATTAAAAAGAAAAAAATCAGCGAATTAACGCTTGCTGATAGCATGGTAGGATTGTACACTATTGGCGTTAAAATGGTGAATGGCGTACAAACAAGTGTAAAAGTTAGTCTTGAATTCATAAAGAAAGCCTATGATGACGTAGTTGCAGCAACAAAGAAGGCCAATGACGCAGCAAAGGCGGCTGATGATTCCCGAACCCAAATAGAAGCGAATGAAGATACTCGACAACGCAATGAAGCTACTCGTATCGATGCTGAAAGAAATCGTTCAAATGAAGAACAAGCCCGGTCAGCTGCAGAATCAGTACGTATCATAAATGAGAATACCCGTAAAGCAGAGGAAGCAGCTCGTGCGACCGCTGAAGGGCAACGTGTATCTGCAGAACTTAGCCGCGTTGAAACAGAAAATAAACGAGTGTCAGATGAACAAGCACGTAAAAGTAATGAAGATGCACGTAAGACCGCTGAAACAGGACGTTCTTCTGCAGAATCGGAACGTGTGAAGGAAGAAGACAAACGAAAAGCGGCTGAAACAACACGTTCTACAGCTGAAACAGATCGCGTAACAGCCGAAGATGAACGAAAAGAAGCCGAATCCACGAGAGAAACGAATGAAACTGCACGTGTGATAGCCGAAGATAATCGCGTTACTGTCGAATCTGAACGCGTATCTGCTGAAACAGACCGTAAATCAGCAGAGACAGCCCGAGTATCAGAAGAAAACAAAAGAAAGTCCGCTGAAACAGAACGTAAATCAGCGGAGACAGCCCGGGTATCCGAAGAAAATAAAAGAAAGCAAAATGAAGATACCCGCAAAGCTGCAGAAGATACTCGTTCCTCAAATGAGACTAGGCGTATCTCTGCTGAAACAGAACGTGTAGAAGCCGAATCCCAACGTAAGTCAGAGTATAGCGGTATTATACAAGAAATGACATCTGCTACAGGAGATGCTACCGCACAACTAGAACTTGTAAAAAAAGCTACGAATGATGCAAATGTTGCCAAAAACGCATCAGTTGAACAGACTGCTCTTGCAAAGAAAGCTACTAATGACGCTAACGCAGCAATTATAAGTATTAATGCTGCCAAAGAAGAAACCCAACAAGCAACAGAAGAGGCTAACGCTGCCAAAGTTGCATCGGAAGCCCAAACAGCTTTAGCGAAAAAAGCTACTGATGATGCTAATACAGCCAAAAACGCATCAGTAGCGCAAACAGCTCTTGCTAAAGCTGCCACAGATAGCGCAAATGCGGCAGCACAGGCCGCCAATAACGCAGTTTCTGGAGTTGATGCTAAAGTAAAAGCTGCAGTGGATGCACTTGTAGCTGGAGCACCGGAGGCCCTCGACACGCTTATTGAATTGGCTAATGCTCTTAATAATGATCCGAACTTCGCCGCTACCATGGCAACAGAGTTAGGGAAGAAAATCAACGTTTCCGATATTGTCAATAACCTAACAAGTGGTGGTACTGGCAAGGTCCTTTCTGCCGAACAAGGGAAGGTTTTGAAAGCAGCTTTGGATACACATAACCATGCAGGAATATACGAACCTGTATTCTCAAAAAATACAGCTTTCAATAAGAACTTTGGCACAACTTCCGGAACTGTTTGCCAAGGAAATGATAGTCGACTAAGTGACGCACGTACACCTAAAGCGCATACTCATAATAAGTTTGAAATAAGTGATTTTCCAACTTCTATGCCAGCAAGCGATGTGCCTGCATGGGCGAAAGCTGCAAGTAAACCATCTTATACAGCTTCCGAGGTTGGTGCGTCCCCGTCGAATCATACTCATACAGGGGTCTATCAGCCAGCAGGAAGTTATGCAGCGAGTTCGCATAAACACGAAGCAACGGATATTACTCCGGATAGTACTCACCGCTTTGTTACTGATGCAGAAAAAAGCACTTGGAATGGTAAAGCTGCAGGTAATCATAACCACGATTCAGCATATCAACCTAAAGGTAATTATGCACTGTCTTCACATAAGCATACAGCAACAGATGTGACCGAGGATGCTACACACCGATTTGTAACAGATTCTGATAAAACAAATTGGAATGGAAAAGCGGCAGGAAACCATAACCATTCAGGAGTATATCAACCGGTTGGTAATTATGCACCTGCTTCGCATAAGCATGCAGCGTCAGAAATAAATGAAGATGCCACACACAGGTTTATGACGGACGAGGAACGGGAAAAACTGGACGGAATAGCGGCAGGAGCTAATAATTACTCTCATCCGGCTTCTCATCCTGCATCAATGATTGAAGAAAGCACGTCAAGAAAGTTTATGACCCAAGACGAAAAAATGCTACTAAGTTCTCTCGGAACTAATGCAATTCAAGTAAATAGTCAAAGTTTAGGACAAAACGGATATGTCAAATATAGTAATGGCTTATTAATGCAATGGGGAACAAGAGCTGGAGCAACGGGGGGAGCAATTAGTCTATATTTTCCTACCACTTTCTATAATACTGATTATAACATTTATTTCACTGGAGCAGTAAATAATACAAGTGAATCTTTTATATATGCTCCGGGGTATGACCTTAATGGTAAATATACATCATATTGTAAAGTTCTCACTCGCGGAATAAATTCAACTCCGGCTATCGTTTGGACTGGCTGGAATTTTACATGGTTTGCGATCGGTCGCTGGAAATAATTTAAAAACAAATATCATGAAGTATTGGAAAAAAGGATTTTATGACGAACCGGTAAACGGTTCTGTAGAAATTACAGAAGAGTATTATAGCCAATTATTAGCCGGACAATCTGCTGGATTACTCATAGTTGAAAGCAAAAAAGGATATCCGATCTTAGTTGTGCACGAGGCTAATATCGAAGAAACCAGAGCGCAAAAACTTGATGAATTACGATTGTTCGATTCATCCCAAATAGTGAATCATTTTAGTATTAATAATGTATTCGGTTGGTTAAACAAAAGCACCCGTGTAGGGCTTATGAATTCAATCAATATTGAGAAAGAAGCTGGACGATCTGAAACAAGTATCTGGATTGGTGATACAAAGTTTGTCTTATCAATCGAAAGAGCTATTGACATGTTACAACAACTAGAATTATATGCCCTTGCGTGCTATGACACAACACAAAGGCATATCAACGCTATCAATCAATTAGAAACAAAAGAAGAAATTGAAGCATACAACTTCAAAACTGGTTATCCCAGAAAGCTCAACTTTACCGGATAACCTATCGTATAATCGTAGTTTTCGATTTCCTCAATAGTCTGCAATGATCTGACTGCTGCGATGTGCGATTGTGTCACATTGTAGCAGTTGAGCGCATACAGTTCTAAGGCATTCAACATTGCTAAAGCGTCAGGTATAGGGATAACATACTTCACTGCATCATACCACAGGATTGTATGCGTTTTCCCTGCATTTTTCTCAATCGAAATTGAGTTAAATAATCCAACACGTGTGGATTTGTCTAACCACATACTTTCCCCTTCAATTTTAAAAGAATTGACATCGGTCGATTTGTCAAATATCTGTATTTCAGATATTTTCATTTTTCGCACTTCTTCAATGTCGTACTCATATTCTACCAAAATCGGGTATCCATTCTTACTTTCAACTATCAGTAAACCGTTAGACTGCCCATCTAATAGCTGATTGTAATGCTCATCCGTTATTTCTACTGAACCGTCTACCGGTTCATCGTAGAATCCATTTTTCCAATACTTCATAATATTTGTTTTTTAGTTATTTCCAACGCCCGATCGCAAACCAGTCCCATGATTCTTGTGATAATCCAGTAGTACCCCCACTTGCATAATTTCTATTCAAATAAAATCTACTAACTGTTTTATTTATTGCCAAAGGAGAAGATGAATATACGGCGGAGTCACTACTAGGTTTATATACAGTTGCAAATATTTTATATTCAGTATTATAAAAAGATGTAGGCATAGTCACACTATACGAAACTGTAGATGAACCTCCAACTCTGCCCCATTGTACAAGTAATCCATTATTGAATTTTGCATGACCGTTCAAGGATAGGTTTACGCTCATTGCGTTCGATAGATCAGCTAAAGCATACGTAGTCCCGAGAGAACTTTGCGCAAAAATGACTACAATAATGGCTACCAATTTTCTACTAAAGTATATCATTTTTATTTCGGTATTAAATTATTTTACTTCCAACGGCCAATTGCAAACCAGTTTATCCCTTCTGTTGCATAAACATAGTATTCAGATCCATATGTAGCAACTGGAACCAAAACAAAATAAGTTGTATATTGCGTCTTAATCTTACATGACACAACTGAAATACTATCTACTGTACTATCATAAACCCCAACTATTGCTATATATTTGTTATCATAAAAAGATGTGGGTAAATAGATACTCCTATTTCTGTATGAAGAAGCTAAATTCCCCCATTGAATCATCAAGCCATCAGGCAGTTTATAATATCCATTCTGTCCGAGGTTCCTTGTAACAACATTGGAAAAATCTTTCAATGCTGCGTTGGTCCCGAGAGAACTTTGCAAGAAAATAATCACTAAAATAATTCTTAATTTTCTACTAAAACAATTCATAAGCAAATTGATGTTATAATATTTCTACTTCCATCTTCCTATTGCGATCCATCCGAATATCTCCCCAGCTTCAATTGTTGGACCTACCGAATAGACTTTGAAATAAGATATATTTTTCCCATTTATCATTTTTACTATAGAATTCATTACAGAAGAAATAGCAGTAGTTACTACAACATACGAGGTATTATAAAAACTAGTAGGAAAGTAAACTATTTGATTTACCCCATTTCCTCCAGTTCCCCACTGAATCAATAACCCATCCGGTAGCTTATAATATCCATTTTGTCCAAGGTCCTTTGTTGACACATTGGAAAAATCTTTCAACGCTGCATTTGTCCCGAGAGAACTTTGCAAGAAAAGCCCTATGATTATAACTACTATTTTTCTACTTAAATTGTTCATATCAAATTTAGTGTTTGAATAAATTTATTATTTCCAGCGCCCAACAGCAAACCAATAATACGGCCACGGCGAATACCCACCCCCGCCACTGTCAGCACTATATCTTATACACATTCTAATACTAGATGTCGTTTTTGATACAAGAATTGGTGCTATTACAACAGATTCAGATGTATTATAATAAACTCCTATACCTGATATAATATAATCGCTATTCAAAAAAGAACTATTCAAATAAATTGTTTTTATAGTTGCTGCTCCAGTTACGTATCCCCATTGAATCATTAGCCCATCTGGTAGCTTATAATATCCGTTCTGGGATAGGCTTTTTGTTGACACATTGGAAAAATCTTTTAATGCGGCGTTCGTCCCGAGAGAACTTATGTAAAAAATGACCCGCAATAGATAAAATGAATACTATCTTTTTGAATAGATGAATCACTCTGTTCATTACACTTATGTATTTATATTTTATAATATAAATTCAAATCTGGTGATATGATAACTTTGCATAATGGTGATAAGGAAATAGAAATTGAAGTAAAGGATGAAAGCTACTCTTATGAAGCTATCATGGGAGAATATACACTCACTTTGTATTTTTCTCATCCGGGGTATATTGAAATTCCGGTTGGCTCCTGGTGTGACTTCTACGGGAAGCGTTATTCTTTGAAGAGGGATAGCAATTTCAAGAAGAACGGTGAACGTAACTTCGAATATACTCTGATTCTGGAAACTGGGGAGGCTGATGCTATGCTGTGGAAAGTACGTCATACCGTTGACAGAAGTATTAAATTCTCATATACAGCCAAGCCACATGAACACCTACGTCTACTCGTTGAAAACCTGAACCGTCGGAGTACCGGTTGGAAAGTCGGTGATTGCATTGAAGGAACGGAAAAAGTAATCAACTACAATCACACCTATATTCTTGATGCTTTCAATCAACTTGCAGAACTATATGAAACAGAATGGCAGATCATTGAAGAAACGGTTGAAGGAAACCAAATTAAGACTATCCATCTGCGTAAAGTTGAGTATAACAAGGAGAACCCTTTGAAACTGTCGTATGGTAAAGGCCACGGTTTTAAGGTCGGTGTTGGTCGCGAATCCGGGGAGATACCACCCGAAATAATTTTGGTAGAAACTACAGATCGCAATATTGATTATTCTACATACGGATCTAAGTACCTGTTACTTCCAAAGAATAAGACTATCCGATTTGATGGAATCAAATTTGAGAATGAAGAGGGCTTCGATTCTACTAAGGCACGTATCTATAAGACCGATGCGGATGGAACTTGTGTCATGCGTGCCGATAAAGAACTTACAACAGCAAAGGAAGATAGTCTGGACTGTACAGCTATTTATCCTTCCCGTGTCGGTACTGTCAGTGCTGTTATTGAAGTGAACAAGAAGAATAACTTCTTTGACTTTGTAGATAAAGACATCCCGGAAGAGTTGAATTTCGAAGATTGTCTCATAGCTGGAGAAAGTATGACTGTCATTTTCCAAACCGGCATGCTTACAGGCAAGGAGTTCGAAGTAAAGTATATCCATGAAGCGAAAGACAAGAAAGAGGCACGTCGATTTGAAATTGTTCCGCAAGAAATTGATGGGATAACAATGCCGGAACCGGAAGTCTGGCGCCCGAAGGTTGGTGATACATACGCAGTGTTCGGAATGCAATTGCCGAAGGCTTATATCTGTAATGACAGCACACAAACAGGTGCGAGCTGGGAAGCTTTCAAGGAAGCAGCAAAATACCTGTATGAACATGAAGATAAAGCATTCATATTTACCGGGACATTGGACGGCATTTGGGCTAAAAAACGCTGGTTGGAGATAGGCGGTAAAATAGTACTCGGAGGGTATGTTGATTTCTATGATACGCAATTTCATCCGGAAGGTTCTCTTATTCGCATGATCGGAATCAAGCGCTATATTAATAATCCATATTCTCCGGAAATAGAGTTGTCAAACGAACCAGTCAGTACATCTGTTTCAAGTGATCTGAATAAGATTGAGACGAACAAAGTAGAGGTAGATATCAAGCATAAGGACGCCCTGCAGTTTACTAAGCGTCGGTTCCGGGATGCAAAGGAAACGATGTCCATGCTTGAAGATGCACTGCTGAACTTCTCCGGCTCTGTCAATCCAATAACCGTTTCAACCATGCAACTGCTTGTAGGTGATGAAAGCCTGCAATTCCGTTTTGTCAATTCAAAAACGAATCCAGTTCAGGTATCTCACAATATTACTTATAATGCCAGCACAAGAATACTGAACGCTCCGGCAGGAATCCTTCAGCATTTAACACTCGGCATTAGTTCTCTTTCTTCTTCACATAAGGCAGACGAATATAAGTACTGGGATATGGCTGAATACAATTCTCCGGCACTCATTGACCCGGAAAAGAAATATTATCTATATGCTAAAGTTGGCAAGGAGAATCAAGCCGGAACATTCCTCTTGAGTGAAACAGCTATTAAAATGGAACAGATAGCTGGATATTATCATTTACTCACTGGAGTGCTTAACAGCGAGTATGAAGGTAGTAGAAGCTTTGTTCAGTTATACGGATTTACTGAAATTCTGCCGGGCCGCGTAACAACAGAAAGAATCCTTTCGCCGGATGGTGATACATATTTCGATCTGGTAAAAAGTGAGATAGGCGGTAACATTCAAATAAAAGCAGGTTCTTCCGGATTGGAAAATCTGTCTGAATGGGAAGCTGCTCATCAGGAAATAAAGGATGCAGCTAAAGCGGCCAAAGATGCTGCCGATTCAGTGGAAGGACTTCATAACTATGTAGATGGAGCCTTCGCTGACGGTCTTATAGACGAAACAGAGGCAAAAGCTATTGAAAAGTATATCAATACGATCAACAACACTAAACAAGCTATCGAAGCAACTTATAATAAACTCTACACGAATGTTTATTTATCCGGCTCTGCAAAGGTTGGTTTGCTCAATGCTAAGGTTACATTGATGGGAAGTATTGAAAACTTGATTAATGCTATCAATGCTGCAATTTCTGATGGATTCACGACAACAGAAGAAAAGAAAGACGTGGATAGTAAATTCACTCTTTTTAATTCTGCCTATGCTGATTTTAATACTGCTGTTGAAGAAGCAAATAAGGCAATACAGGATAAACTAAAGGAATATTCCGACGAGGCACTGAAACAAGCGATACAAGCTTTAGAGGATGCAGCGAACGCTGCTAAGGCTGCGCAGGACGCTGCCGATTCAGTCGATGGCTTACATGATTATGTGGATGGCGCATTTGCGGACGGTATCATTGACGGGGCGGAAGCGAAAGCCATTGAAAAATATCTGAATACAGTCAAAAATACAAAATCTGCCGTTGAAGCTACATATAATAAACTATATGTGAATACCTATCTGGAAGGTTCTACAAAAACAGCCTTACTTAATGCCAAGGTATCCTTATCTGGTGCTATTGATAATCTTATGGCTGCAATCAATACAGCTATTGCAGATGGACAAACGACTATTGAGGAAAAAAAGAATGTAGATGATAAGTTCGCTTTATTCAACTCTGCTTTAGCTAGTTTTAATACAGCTGTTGAAGAAGCAAACAAAGCTATTCACGACAAACTGAAAAGCTATTCCGATGAGTGTACAGCCGATTTGAAAGTACTCAATACTCAAATCTCCGCACAAGTAACTCGAGTTGACAGCCTGACGCAGCGGATAGATACTGCAGGTTGGATTACTACAGCTGACGGTAATAAGATATATGCTTCTAAAGAACTGGAAAACGGCAATACGCTTATATCTTATATTAACCAGGCAGCAGGTGAAACGACGATTCATTCATCTAAAATTAACCTTGAAGGTGCTGTTACAATCACCGCACTTCATAGTGATCTGCAGACAATGATTAATTCTAAGATTGATCGTGATGGATTGGGTAAGTTGGCATTTGAGGATGCGGTTGAATATGCAAAACTTGGTACTACAATTGTTGTAGGCGGGTATTTGAATACTGATTTGATAAAGGTTCGCAGGATAGATGCTGACTCCGGGTTCATAGGTGGTTTTACTATCGAAAATGGACGTCTCGTTTGGACGCGTTCAGGGTATTTTGGCGGAACATCTCGTAGTTTGAAATTAGGTTCTGGAACGGCAAAAGAAGGCGTTGTTAACGTTACTTTCAATGCAGAAACAGACGGACGTTTTGGGATCGCATCTATTGGTTCCAATTTTGGTGGAGCTTGTATTTATGCTTCCAGGAATCTAAATGCATCAGACAGAAGCTACCCACTGGCTAGTACAACATACGCCGGCTTTTTTGATGGAGGAGTTTATGTGAAAGGTTCTTTATCGAGTGAATTATGCCTTGCCGATAATTTTGGTTGTATTACAAGCCGGAATTCAGATGGAAGTATAAACTATTACCAAGGAATTGATTTTGATTTTGGTAGTAATATGAAGTTCAGAAAAGGACTATTAGTATCAATCGCTTAATATTAATGATTATGAAATTAAATTTAAACAAACCTTTAATAGATTTTAGAGGT
>OGRQ01000715.1_pt1 | contig 36931 bp, 23 predicted proteins | sample 1553521 | NCBI WGS metagenome assembly OGRQ01 (sample SAMEA2580088, study PRJEB22360) | human gut metagenome | biome: human gut; feature: human-associated habitat; material: faeces | place: Denmark | collected 2008/2010
ATCCGCTATCCATTCCATGGACCGGTCGCTGAAATCGACTTCCGGTTCCGGCTCGTCGAGGGGATACACGGCTTTGAACGCCTTGATGTCGTTTTCGCTGAAGCCGCTCCAGCGCAGCGGGTCGGATTCCCTGACCATGATGGATGCGGGGTCGTATTCCGCCGTGCCTTCGATGTAGGAGCCGTCGCCCTTGTCGCCCGGCGATTCGGGCGTATGTCCGAATCCAAAAGCATGTCCGAAGGCATGGAGAAGCATATACATGGCCTGTTCGCCAGACGGAAGGTATCTGCAGGCCGTATTGATGACGATATCGCCCGGTTCGCCTGTTGAGAAAGGCGGTGAAACGACCAGCAGCGTCTCCGCGTCGGGAGTGTCGAGTACGTCGCCGTTATAAGTCCAAAGTACCTCTTCCCGAATGGAGATTTTGTGCATCCAGTTCTTATCATCGAAGACGATGTTGCATTGGGCATTTTCGTTCCAATATTCCATGGCTTCAAATATCTTTTCGTTAAAGTTTGGTCCGCCATAGGTAACGTATAATATTTGTAGGTCTTTGCCCACAAAGTAATTCCCGTTGCGGGTATGCCGTGTCTGGGGTGCGGAGAGGAAATCTTCGAGGTGTTTTGAAGTCAGCAGGATATCGCCCTCGACGACATATCCGTCTTTGACCGCGAATGCTTCCGATGTATCGTATCCCATCTCCCGGATGGTGTTCATGTCCTGTTCGTACTTGAGTTGTTCCGGCGAACATGGTTCAAGCGCAGTTTCCCGTCCGCAGGAAACTACGGAAAACATAAGCGCTGCGGCTGCAAATGAATAAAAAGTTTTCATAAGGTTCATTGTTTAATTTGTTTCGGATTATGCCCATATTGGAGTACGACCTCCTTTTCTCGATTGGACCATACGACTTTTACAGCAGCAAGTGTTTCATAATGAGTGTAAAAGTTGATAACGTAGGCATTGATTGGAACTGGCAGGTATCGTTCGGACAAAAAATTCTTTACTTCGCTTTCATATCCTTTGTCAAACCGAACGGTTATCGCATTAAGCTCATCTTCATCGGCTACATCATAAAAATACTCGACCCTTTTGATGTAAGGCAGTTCTCCTTTATATGCAATCGAAAACTTCGTTTCTTCGATTTTTTCCCGTTTTTCGACCGCATCTATCTCCGCATGCGAAATCGTTTGGCCGATTAATTCGTAGGCCGGTTCGACGAACGTATTGTACCGGGGCTGGACTTCCACGGTGCATGCGGCGCTGCCGGAGTCGGCTGTAGCGGTCACGGTCGTGGTGCCGACATGCCGGGCGGTGACGGTACCGTCGGCGTCCACCGCGGCATAGAAGTCGTCCGCGGCGCTCCACGCGACGGGCCTGTCGGCCGTGATTCGTACCTGGTCGCCCACATAGAGCCGGACGGCCTGCCGGTCGAGTTTCGGTGCATCCTGCTGTTTGCACCCTGCCGTCCCGGCAGCGATGCCTGCCACTACGGCCAATAAGAGCATACGTTTCATAAGCATGAGTAGTGAATGGTTTATATTTTATCAAAACATGTATCGTAAAGTTAATATTAATCCGGTTAATGACAAATATTTTATACTAAAAAACACGGCGGAGGGGACAGACCGGCCAACCGACTGCCGGGGCGACGGACATCGCGCCCGGAGCGGGGACCGCTCACCCGGACGGTCACTACGCGCGCGAAGCTACGACAGGCGGCCGACGGGACGAGAGAAGGAAGCATGCCGGACGGTTTTACATTATTTTTTATTCCGTAATTATAATCTATAAGGAAAAATGCCTATATTTGGGCGAAATTAAAAGGGGGTATGGAGAGTCCCCTTTGGTTTCGGAAAATTGCAGGAAGCTCGTTAATAAAAGAGTATATTTTAGATTAACATTTTCTTTAAACAAACTAATAACTTTCAATCATGAATGTTCAGAAATTGATGGCGGACCTGGAACTTCGCCACCCGGGTGAAAGCGAATACCTGCAGGCAGTACGCGAAGTCCTCGAATCTATCGAAGAGGTTTACAACCAGCATCCCGAATTTGAGAAGGCCAAAATCGTTGAACGTATCGTCGAGCCGGACCGTATCTTCACTTTCCGCGTAACGTGGGTTGACGACAAGGGCGAGGTACAGACCAACCTCGGTTACCGCGTACAGTTCAACAGCGCAATCGGCCCGTACAAAGGCGGTCTGCGTTTCCACAAGGCAGTGAACCCCTCCATGCTGAAGTTCCTCGGTTTCGAGCAGACCTTCAAGAACGCCCTCACCACGCTTCCGATGGGCGGTGCAAAGGGCGGTTCCGACTTCGACCCGGTAGGCAAATCCGACGCTGAAATCATGCGTTTCTGCCAGGCATTCATGCAGGAACTCTGGAACAACATCGGCGTGGATACCGACGTTCCCGCAGGTGACGTAGGCGTAGGCGGCCGCGAAATCGGCTTCCTCAACGGCATGTATCAGAAACTCGCCCGCAAATACCACACCGGCGTGCTGACCGGCAAGGGCATGACTTGGGGCGGTTCCATCCTCCGTCCGGAGGCAACCGGCTACGGTGCACTCTACTTCGTACAGCACATGCTCCATCTCGCAGGCAAGAGCCTCAAAGGCGCTACCATCGCCATCTCTGGCTTCGGTAACGTGGCATGGGGTGCAGCCAAGAAGGCTACCGAACTCGGCGCCAAGGTTATCGCCATCTCCGGCCCGGACGGTGTCATCTACAACCCGAACGGCATGACCGACGAGAAAATCAACTACATGCTCGAGCTTCGTTCCTCGAACCGCAACATCGTCGCTCCGTTCGCAGAGAAGTTCAAAGACGCTACCTTCACTCCGGGCAAGAAGGCTTGGAGCGTGAAGTGCGACATCGCCCTCCCCTGCGCATTCCAGAACGAGCTCAACGGCGACGACGCTGCCGAACTGCTCAAGAACGGTACCTGGTGCTGCGCCGAAGTATCCAACATGGGATGTACTCCGGAGGCTATCCACGCATTCCAGAAGGCAGGCATCCTCTTCGCTCCGGGCAAGGCCGTTAACGCAGGCGGCGTTGCGACTTCCGGTCTCGAAATGACGCAGAACTGCATGCACCTCTCCTGGTCGGGCAAGGAAGTGGACGAAAGGCTCCACACCATCATGGAGAGCATCCACGAAGCCTGCGTAGAGTACGGAAAGCAGCCCGACGGCTACATCAACTACGTGAAGGGTGCGAACATCGCCGGCTTCATGAAAGTGGCCCAGGCAATGCTCGAACAGGGTATCATCTAATCCATACCCCGCATAAGAAAAAGGGAGGACGTTTCGGTTCTCCCTTTTTCTTTGTTACCGCACCGGCAAGGCGCTCCCTTTCCGGGGAGCGCCTCGTTCGCTTCCCGTCCGGTCCTATTCCGTACCGATATATCCTTTCAGTGCCTCGACATACTCCTCGAACGCTCTTCTGCCGGCAGGCGTGATGCTGCACGAAGTACGTGCCTTCTTGCCGACAAACTCCTTCTTCACCCGAATATAGCCCGCTTCGGAGAGCTTGTCCAACTGTACGCTGAGATTCCCCGCCGTGGCACCGGTCTTCTCGCGGAGCCAGGTAAAGTCGGCCTCCTCCACCGAAATCAGCAACGACATCACCGCCAGCCTCAGCCGCGAATGGAGCAGCGGATTCAATTCCCGGAACATGCCTTCTTCGCTTTACGGTTGATAATATGTCCCGGCACTACCATCATCACCAGGCACGAAAGACCGAACCAGAGCCCCCAGTAGAGACGGAAACCGCCGGCCGGCAGGCCATAGGAGACCAACATGCCGACAGCGGCCACGAAACCGACGAGCGGCATGCAGACCAGCCACGGCTCCTTGATGACGATGCCGGTAACGGAGGTGCCGAAACAGATATACAACAGGCCGAGCGGCAGCATCAGCGAGAAATCCGCCACGCCGTAAACGCAGGCCATCGCACACAAGACAATCACCGTCAAAAAGAACAGGGCCCCCACTATCCGCCACACGCCGAACAGCACACCGTCCATATAGGTGACGACCGCCGGCCTCCTCTTTCGGGAGGCGGCCGCATCGACTATTCCCGGAATGAACATCAGGAACCATGCGAAATTCCACCGCGAGTCGCCGGTCAAGCGTACCGACAGGAATACCGCTACGGAGAGCACCGCAGCACTGTATCCGTAAAGCAGGAACTTGTTGCCGCTTCCGACCTCCATACGCTTCTTCGTCGTTTCAATCATCCGGGAGATGAGCTCCAGACTCTCCGCTCCCGTCAACTTCTTCTCTTCCATGACACATATAAATTAAAGGTTAATGAATTACGCCCGTACCGTCGGCACAAGCTCCGTACGCCACAAACAAGTTTACAATATAAACTATATAAAGCAAAAAAACGATTCGCCTCTTCTCCGGCATCCCAACCGGACGAACGGGCATCCTTCTGCCGCCGGGCTGCAAACTCTACCGTCTGTCATATCCTGTACCCACTTCGTCTTTTCTTCTGCAAATATAAACAAGTTTATATTATAAACAAAATATTCCACCGACAAAGCGATGGAAAGAAAGGCCTCGAACGCCGTCCGACCTTTTCCGAACCATTGCGCGCACACAGCGCAATCCGTCCGAAGAAGGCACAACTATGCATACAGCCGGTCATCGTCCGCAAAATTACGTTAGCCGATGCTTCCTCCGCTGCCGGCCGCCCGCTCCGACAGAAACCATCGGTTTTCCCGTCCGGCAACAGTCCGGAACAAAACGCTGCCGGAAACCGCAGGAAACGATACCGACGCATCCGCCGGAAAGCGACGACACGAAAATCCGTCCGTTTCCGCGGTCGGATTACAAAAAAACGCAGGTACAGCGATGCACGACGCGTCACCCAACCCGCTTCTGGTTCAAGGTAGGAAAATCAACCGGCCGCTCCGGTAACTCAACACCGTCTTCTGGCCGGAGAGTATCGGAAAGCCGATTAATCCGTCCAGTCCGCGTTTCAAAGAATGGTTAAGATGGCTCATATCGTTGAATACGGTCGGGACCCTCCGGAACTCTCTGTCGCCGATTTTCAGCCGCTTCACCTTGGCGGAACGCACCCGGCGCGCTTCAGCGTCCGCCCCCGTAAGCGTCGTCTCCCGACGCCCGGTCAAGGCGGGCCGCAACGACTCCCACAACCGGTCGTCCAGCAAATCGGCACCGGCCCCGCAGTCGATGCCGAGACGCAATATACATTCGCCGATGCACGCTTCCACACAGGCAATATGTCCTTCCATTTCAATAGGCACTTCCGTCACGGGACGTCCGCCTGTCAGAGACGCCACACAGGCATCCGTAACAGTCGGGTCGAGCAGCGTCAGCGTTCCGCCCTCGTAATCGAACAACAAATCCCAATCCTTATAGACTTCGTAACCGAGCAGGCCGAAAATCTCCGTTTCCTGCTCCAGATGCGACATGTCGAACGCGAGAAACCTTCTCCTTTCCGCACGGATTCCGTGAAAATCGAATTCGGAGACTTCCACAATATCCATTCCCCCGATGGAGGAATTCACTCCTTTCGAGGACGAAATCCGCAATGCAGCCGTATCGCGGTCCGTTCCATAGCGGCTGCTGTTGAGCATCAGTCTCGGCGCTCCATTGTCGATGATGAACGTACGTTCCCTTCCGTCCAGGAACGCCGTCGCGGCCAACAGGTTGCCGAGCCGGCGAACCGGTACGTCGAGCCGACCGGAAGACGGCCCCACAAAAGCGTCTTCCTCCTCCGGTAACGTTTCGACCCGCATCGGAAACAGTTCCAAACGTTCCAGACGGTTTTTCCCGTCGAAAAGGAAAGTCGCCTCCTTCCGGCCCAGTGCGCCCGCATAGGTAAAGGCACAGACCAGTTCCAGACCTCTTTCCGTCCGTTCCGCCCGAAGCATTTCAATCCGCTCCACCCGGTCGTCAAGCTGTTCCACGAGCAGTTTCATCACCGACCGGGCCCGGTCGCCCTCCTGTCCCGAAAACATGAATCCGGGCGCCAGAAAAGGCTCGACCCCCTCAATCGAACCGGCCCCGACGGCCTCCGCCACGAGGTGCACAATCCGTTCGCATTCCGCCCGGTCCTGAGCATGCGATGCCGTGCATACGCTCCACAGCGATGCCACGACCAACAATATTTTCCTCATCATCTCCGTAAACCATATTCCCCGACGACACCGATTCCCCCTCCGGTCATGCCAACCGATTCATGGATTCGCACCGACGGATGATAAATCATACCATAGCTACGCCGCCGACCGACCGGCCCGATACTCCGCGGAACACGGAATACCGGAAACCGCCCTGCATTTCCGGCAACGGTCCCATTCGTCCGAACGAGGCAAATATAATCCGATACAACCATACAAACAAAATACGAATATGAAATCACCGTCATGCTGCCCGTATGTCCGAATACCCGTGCATCCGCGGACACACACCCGGACGTCCTGCCCCGCAGTCCTTCGCAAAGGCGAAGAGCGATGGCAATCGCAGCGGATACGACACCCCCACAACCAACGGAAACGTCCGGAAAGCGGCCCTTCCCAACACGAAAAAGGGAACGGTTTTCCGTCCCCTTCTCCTGGCCCGACGTTTCGTTCAAAGCGTGATGCTGAACCCGATTTTAAGCAACAGCGCGTTCAGCGAACATTCCTTGAGCACGAAAGGGGAATCGATTTCAGAGAAAAACTCGCCCAATCGGTAGCCTATGCCGATGTCGAAACCGGCATTACGATGGCGCCCCACCCGGAAGCGGTATCCTATCATGGGAGTGAGGGCCAATGCAGGGTCCCACTCGTCTCCCCAGTTATCGCTTTCCACACGCTCCAAAGGCACGCCGAGGTCGATGCCCACGAACGGCGAACTGTTCCGGTCGAGCACCGTGTAGCGGAAACGCAGGAAAGGCTGCAACAGCGTAACGAGGTCTCCGTCGCCAGGCATCGAGTAAGCGCTCAAATCGAAACCCGCCGCCATGTAAAAGTGCGGATTCGTCTGATAACCGAACGTCAGCGCGGTATTCACCGTAGCTTCTGTCAGCCAACGACCGATGCCCGTGCGCGGACCGGGCCATGCACCGCCGCCCGTCTCGACTCCGATAACGACCCCCCTGTCTTTGTGTACACGCTCTTTGCGCTGCTTTTCTTTACCCACGAAATCGAAGTCATCCATATACCGCACCGGAATGTAATACTTCGTGGTCGTCGGAGTGTAAATATAACCCGTCACGAACGACAGCATGATGTCTCCGAACCCGTAACGGGTAAGTACGGCGTAATTCTCCGCATCGCCGACATGTTCCTGCGCGATGGTCTTTCCCGTCTTGACCAACCCGCCGAGGAAATGAGCGTTGTGTTCCTTGGATACTTCAATCATCGGCTCTTTGGGTTTGACGTCGCCGACAAGAATACGACTCGTGCTGCACGAGGATGCACAGACTGCCGCCGCGACCGCTGCGGCCGCAACGACGATTCCTTTCACGGTTTTCATACTACTCCTCCTCTTTTGCAGACTCCCTGCCGGCAGCCGCCGTCTTGTTCAACTCCTCTACCGGCAGATAGAATTTGGTCTGGGTCGGGGTATAGATTCCCGCCGTGACTCCCCCGACAAGGCCGTTCAGAAAACCGGTACTGGTCTGAACTACGAAACTGTCGGCGTCGTCCACATACTCCGACGCCGTCATCGTGGTATTGCCGCCGGGAATGAGTCCGCCGACGAAATGGTGATTGAACGCTTCCTGACTCACCTTGACTTTTCTGTCGTCGGGCCGGGCATTGCCTACATAAAGGTTCGTGCGGAAACAGGACGTCAGTCCCACACAGCACAAACACAGGCAAAACGGTAAAATTCTCTTCATGGCTTATATATTGAAAGATTCAGGTCGCCTCTTCATGTTCCGGCAGAACGGGTCATCACCGCACACCGTGCTGCCGGCCCCGGCACCTGCGAACGGCAGACCTCCTCCCGCCCCTGCACCGACGTACTGCCGTTCCCGTCTCAATAAGCTACGGTACCGTCTTCAACCAACGGTAAAATCCTCTTCCCGGAAAGGCCGTCGCGCACATCTCGCGCATACGCCGGAACGCACCGCATCGCCGTCGGATTGCGCAGGGAACAGCCGCATTCCGCCGCCGACGGATGCACTCGTTCATCGCAAAGGTAACGAGGGAACAAACAATTGTCCAATATAATATATCATTTTAGTATTCAATAAAAAAGACTATCTTTAGAAATTGCATGCATCGCCGGAATCCGACGGGCAGCCCACCCCGGTGCAGGCAGCCCCTGCGGAAACACTTCCGGAAATCCGGCCCCGCCCCTTCCGAAAAACATGCGGTCCGTTCCGTTCACGACCCCGTCCGTATCATCCGTCCGGACGATACCAACCAGACCGCGATACCATCGCCAGACGGTCTCCTGCTCCACGGCAATGACCTCCGTACCGCCGGGAACGATGAACTCTCCCAGCCCCCTCCTCTGGGCAGCGTCCCGATGCCAGTCATAGGTATATCCGAGACGTGTCCACGGATACGGATTCTCTTCTCCGTATGAAAGCGCCATCCGCGCCTCGAACCACTTCCGATACGGTGCAGGCAGGTCGCCGGGAGACACATCGGGAGCCGCACACGCCCCGACGTCCGGATTGGGACACGGTCTGAGCAACGTACTGCGGTCGGCATAGAAAAAGAGGAGCCGGTCGTAAGGGCTGTCCGGCGGAAGGCCGAGCAACTGCAGCATCCGCATCCTACACTCCAATGAATCCCCCATCAGAGGCATACGCCGCATGGAACAAGACACATGCCGCACATACGGCTGCATATCCTGCATGAACTCTTCTCTTCATACGGCTTTCATTCTTCCTCTGTCTGCCGCTCCGACACCGCCCGAAACGGAAACCGCCCCGACAGCCAGCATACGGGAAAGAGCGCCCGTGCACTCCGGTACCGCACCGTTCCCTTTCCACGCACCGTCTGTTCTGCACCGCTCATCCCCGACCGCCAATGATGGAAAATCCCGTCCTGCATGAACAGAACGGGACAGATGATTCACTGACGGAAGAACGACGGACAAGCCACGCTTCCGCCCCAACACCCCACCGCCGCCGGCCTATCTGCCGAGGCTTCGCTCCACATACCCGCGGTAATCCTTCACCACCGGTTCATAATCCCCGTCGAAGAGCGGCGAGGAGACCATGAAATCGGCCGTGGAACGGTTCACCGCCGTCGGAACGTTATACAACGTCGCCAGACGCAGAAGCGCCTTCACATCCACGTCGTGCGGCTGGGCCTCCATCGGGTCCCAGAAAAATATCAGGGCGTCTATCCTGCCCTCGGCTATCATCGCCCCCAACTGCTGGTCGCCGCCGAGGGGACCCGACTTGAGCAGCCGGATGTCGAGCCGGCATTTTCCGTCCCCTTTCTTGCCTATCAGGACGTCGGCCACCATCCTGCCGGTCGTCCCCGTACAGACGAGACTGTGACACAGCAGAAGTTCGCGGTTCCAGTCGGCCCATTCCACCAGGTCGGGCTTCATGTTATCATGCGCTACCAGCGCTATCGTCTTCTTTCTTTCCATCGGTTCAATCCATTCGCGGTGCAATGAAAACACAATGCCGTTGCACCGCCGTCACGACACCGTTACGATTCCGTTAATATTCCGGGGCCTCAATCCGACACAGCGTACAGGCCCGACACCTCTTTCTTACTTTAGGGCGGCCATGCGTTCGCGGAGCGCCTTTATCTTCGCCTCGGCATCGTTCTTCTTGGCGTATTCCGTCTCCACCACCTTTTGCGGAGCCCCGCTAACGAACCGCTCGTTGGAGAGCTTCTTCATCACCGACGCGAGAAATCCCTCCAGATAGGCGAGTTCGTCGGCCAGCTTCCGCAGCTCGGCCTCCACGTCCACCATTCCGTCGAGCGGTACGAAATACTCCGTAGTCTTGACAATGAAAGAAGGCGCCGCCGGACTCTTCTCCGCCACGCACTCCACGCCCGACAAATTCGCCATCTTGACCAAAAGCGGATTATAGGCCTCATGATAGTTTTCGTCGCGGATGACTTTCAGAGCAAGCGGTTCCCTGTTGGGAATACTCTTCTGCTGCCGGATGTTCCTTACCGCCGTCACGGTCTCTTTCACCAGTTCGAAACGCGCCAGCAGGGCATCGTCCCATGCAGCTGCCCGCGGCATGTCGCTCACCATGATGCTCTGTCCCTCCAGACGCGGGGCAAGGTGCTGCCACAGCTCCTCGGTAATGAAGGGCATGAAGGGGTGCAGCATGCGCAGCAACTTATCGAAGAACGCTTTGGTCTGGGCAAAGGTCTTCCCGTCGGCCGGCATCCCGTATGCGGGTTTCACCATCTCCAGATACCACCCGGAAAATTCGTCCCAGAACAGCCTGTAAATCTTCATGAAGGCATCGGAGATGCGGTAAGCCGAGAAATCGGCCTCGATACCCGCCAGGCTCCTGTCAAGCAGATTACCGAACCACTCTGCCGCCAGGCGGCCGCTTTCGGGCTGCTCCAGTCCCTCGTCCACGCTCCACGAGCTCACCAGCCGGAAAGCGTTCCATATCTTGTTCCCGAAATTGCGTCCCTGCTCGCACATCGCCTCGTCGAACATGATGTCGTTACCCGCCGTGGAACAGAGCAGCATGGCTACCCGTACCCCGTCGGCGCCGTAACGGTCTATCAGGTCGAGCGGGTCGGGCGAGTTGCCGAGCGACTTGCTCATCTTGCGTCCCAGCTTATCGCGCACGAGCCCCGTAAAATAGACGCTCTGGAAAGGCTTCTCGTGCATATACTCGTATCCGGCCATTATCATGCGCGCCACCCAGAAGAAGATGATGTCGGGCGCCGTCACCAGGTCGTTGGTCGGATAGTAATAGCGTATCTCCGGATTCCCGGGATGCATGATGCCGTCGAAAAGCGCGATGGGCCACAGCCACGAACTGAACCACGTATCCAGCACGTCGTCGTCCTGCCGCAGGTCGGCGAGCTGCAGGTCGGCACCGCACTTGCGGCGGGCAAGCTCCAGCGCCTCCTCCGCCGTTTCGGCCACCACATAGCCGCCTTCGGGCAGATACCAGGCCGGAATGCGGTGTCCCCACCAAAGCTGCCGCGAAATACACCAGTCCTTGATGTTCTCCATCCAATGGCGATACGTATTGCGGAACTTGGGCGGCACGAAGCGTATCATGTCACTCATGACAGCATCGAGTGCCGGAACTGCCAATTTGTCCATTTTCAGAAACCACTGCATGGAAAGTTTCGGCTCTATCGGAACATGCGTACGTTCCGAGAAACCGACGTTGTTGGTATAGGCCTCCGTCTTTTCGAGCAGACCAGCCGCATCGAGGTCCTTCTCTATCCGTTCACGCAGCGCGAAACGGTCCATACCTTCGTACAGGCCCACCTTGCCGTTCACCGTACCGTCCGGATTGAAGATATCGATGACCTCCAGATTGTATTTCTCGCCTATCACATAGTCGTTCACATCGTGGGCCGGGGTCACCTTCAGCACACCCGTTCCGAACTCCGTATCCACATAATCGTCCGCGATGACGGGAATGCTCCTGCCCACGAGCGGCACTCTCACGGCACGCCCCACGACGCCCGCGTAGCGGGGGTCGTTCGGATTGACGCAAAGGGCCACATCGCCGAGTATCGTCTCCGGACGCGTCGTGGCCACCGTCAGATAGCCGCCGCCCTCCTCCAGCATGTAGCGCAGATAGTAGAGCTTCCCGTGCGTCTCGCAAAAAACCACCTCCTCGTCCGAAAGAGCCGTCTGCGCGGCGGGGTCCCAGTTCACCATACGTACCCCGCGGTAAATCAATCCTTTGTTATAGAGATCCACGAAGACGCGAATGACGCTGCGCGAACGCACCTCGTCCATCGTGAATGCGGTACGCTCCCAATCGCACGAGGCGCCCAGCCGGCGGAGCTGTTTGAGGATAATCCCCCCGTGCTCCTCCTTCCACTGCCAGGCATGGCGCAGGAACTCCTCGCGCGAGAGCGACGATTTCTCGATACCCTGCTCCCGGAGCCTGGCCACCACCTTGGCTTCGGTAGCTATCGAGGCGTGGTCGGTTCCCGGCACCCAGCAGGCGTTCATCCCGTTCATCCGGGCACGGCGGACAAGCACGTCCTGCAGGGTATTGTTCAGCATGTGCCCCATGTGGAGCATGCCTGTCACATTCGGGGGTGGTATGACTATTGTATAGGAAGGTCTGCTGTCGGGTTCCGAATGAAAGTACCCGCCCGCAAGCCAGTAGTCGTACCACTTGCCTTCGAGCTCCTGGGGAACGTATTTGTCTGCTATCTTCATAGTGTATGAATATTTCCGTTACAAAATGTGTGAATTGCAAAGATAGCGATTTTGACGTTCGGATGGAGCCGGACATGTTAATAAACTGATGATTGTTTTCGGAATACAGATAACATTTAAGGGAACGGATTCGTTATCTTTGTACCCAAATCGAAAAGGAGATTTCAAAGAATGAGCAAAAAAAGCAATAAGATAGAGATAGATATCCTGTCGGATATTTCCGACATTCAGGAGGGACACAGCCAGGTCATCCCGATAGTTACCGAAAACGAAGACGAACTTTCGGAAAACTATTCGATACCCGAATCGCTACCCATCCTCTCGCTGCGCAGCTCGGTGCTGTTCCCCGGCTCGATTACTCCCATTACGGTGGGCCGGGAGAAGTCCATGAAGCTGATACGCGACGTGGAGGCCGGCACGGGAATACTCGGTGCGGTACTTCAGAAGGAGTCCGACGTCGAGCAGCCCGCACCGGACGACATGTACCGCATCGGCACGGCAGCCCGCATTCTCAAGACGCTCGACATGCCCAACGGCAACCTGACCGTCATCCTGCACGGCCTCGAAAAAATCGAGATAAACGAATACCTCTCTTCGGAGCCCTACTTCACGGCGACGGTCACACCGCTCAAGGATACGACGCCCGCCTCCGGCAACGTGGAGTTCGAGGCGCTCGTGGAGTCCATCAAGGACGTGGCGCTGAACATCATCAGCGTTTCGCCCAACATACCGAAGGAAGCATCGTTCGCCATCAAGAACATCGACAGCAAACGCGGCATCATCAACTTCATCTGTTCCAACCTCGACTTCGAGGATGCCGACCGCCAGCGGCTGCTCGAAGCGCCGGGACTGCTGGCGCGTGCCCGCCGCCTGCTGGAGATACTCGTACGCGAACAGCAGCTCGTGGAGCTGAAGAACAAGATACAGAGCAAGGTCAAACAGGATATCGACCAGCAACAGAAAGAATACTACCTCCAGCAGCAGATACGCACCATCCAGGAGGAGTTGGGCGGCAACGAGGACGAAGCCGAAATCGCCCGCATGCGCGAGGAGGCCAAGACGAAGAAGTGGAGCAAAGAGGTGGGCGAAATGTTCAACAAGGAGCTCAACAAGCTCGAGAGGCTGAATCCCGCCGTGGCGGAATACTCGGTACAGATGAACTACCTGCAGCTGATGCTCGAACTTCCGTGGGGCGAGTGCACGCAGGACAACCTCGACCTCAAGCATGCCCGCGAACGGCTCGACAACGACCACTTTGGCCTGGAGGAGGTCAAGGAGCGGCTGCTGGAACATCTGGCGGTCATCAAACTGAAAGGCGACCTCAAGTCGCCGATTATCTGCCTCTACGGCCCTCCCGGAGTGGGCAAGACGTCGCTCGGCAAATCGGTGGCGGGAGCATTGGGCCGCAAGTTCGGACGCATATCGCTCGGCGGCCTGCACGACGAATCGGAAATCCGCGGCCACAGGCGCACCTACATCGGCGCGATGCCGGGCCGCATCATCCAGACCATCAAGCGATGCGGCTCCTCCAACCCGGTCATCATCCTCGACGAGGTGGACAAAATCGGCGTAGGGAACCACGGTGACCCGTCGTCGGCACTGCTCGAAGTGCTCGACCCGGAACAGAACACCACGTTCCACGACAACTACCTCGACACGGAGTACGACCTCTCCAAAACGCTCTTCATCGCCACGGCCAACAACATACAGAACGTACATCCGGCCCTGCGCGACCGCATGGAGATGATAAACATCCCCGGCTACCTGCTCGAAGAGAAGATTGAAATCGGACTGCGCCATCTGCTCCCCAAGGAACGCGAGGCGCACGGCATCCCCGCCGAGAGCCTGCTCCTGTCGCGCGAAGTGATGGAGCGGATTATCTCCGACTACACCCGCGAAGCAGGGGTGCGCGGACTGGACAAGATGCTGGCCAAAATCGCACGTCACCGGGCGAAAGATATCGGATTCGAGCAGGAGTACAACCCGGAGATATCGGTCGAAGATTTGGAGAAGATACTCGGCATGCCCAAGTTCCGCAACGAAAAGTACGAAGTGAGCGGCATCACGGGTGTAGTTACCGGCCTGGCATGGACCGAAGTGGGAGGCGACATCCTCTACATCGAGTCGATACTCAGCCCCGGCAAGGGCAAACTGAGCCTGACGGGCAACCTCGGCGACGTGATGAAGGAGTCGGCGACGATAGCCCTCGAATGGACGAAAGCCCACTATGCGGAGCTGGGAATCGACAAGGAGAAGTTCGAGAATTTCGACATCAACATCCACGTACCGGAGGGAGCCATCCCGAAGGACGGCCCGAGCGCAGGCATCACCATGGTGACGTCGCTGGTATCGACCTACACCGGCCGGAAGGTGAAAGACCGCATCGCCATGACGGGTGAAACGACGCTCCGCGGACGGGTCATGCCCGTAGGGGGCATCAAGGAGAAAATCCTCGCCGCCAAACGCGCGGGCATCTCCGAAATCATCCTCAGCGAGGACAATGCAAAGGATATCGCCGAAATCAAGGAGGACTACGTAGAGGGACTGAAATTCCACTTCGTCCGCACGAACGAAGAGGTACTCGAACTCGCACTCGAAAAATAGAACAAGGTACGTATCCGTACCGGCGAAAGCCCCGGAGGAACCGGTTCCTCCGGGGCTTTTCGTTTCCTGCTCCGACAGTCAGTCCGGACAAACAAGGAACCGGACGGCCCTCCGCCTCGAACAATAGAACGGTTCCGCTCAAGCTGCCCCCACAGGAGCCGAAACGGGCGGCATACCGACGGCTAAACAGTCTCAAGGAAAACCGCCAATCATACCGTCCTGCAAACAGCAGGAATTGCGGTACCGGAGAAACGGACCCGCAACGGCCCCATCCTTTACAGCACACACGGCAGTTTACCGGCGGCACCGCATACGGTAATCGTAGGGAGAGAACCCCGTCTTCCGTTTAAAGAAGCGGCTCAGATAGGACTGGTCGGGAAAGCCGAACCGGTCGGCTATCTGCGTCACGGAGAGGTCGGAGGTGTAAAGCAGGGCCTTGATTTCGGCCACGAGCTGTTCGTCTATCAATTGCTTGGGTGTCTTATGGGGTGCAAGCCCGGCCGTAACCACCCGCAGGTAACGCTGCGATATGCAGAGTTCGCCGGCATAAAACGCCGTATCGCGCCGTTCGGTACAGTGCTGCCGCACCAGCGACAGAAAACGGTGAAAGATGTATTCCCGGCCGAAAGATTCGGCCGAAGCCGTCTTCTGCGGCATACTCCGGCACATCGCCACCAGGAATCCCTGCAGGAAGTTGCGCCGGGCTATCTCTCCGTATATTCCGCCCCGACACACCTCCCGGGCCATATCCATCCACAAAACGGCCGAGGCCCACGACTCGGAACCCGCCGGGTGGAGAAAAAAGGGTTCGTCGCGCAGGAAGCGGATACAGCCGGCATCGAGCGGTATCGCCGCCTCATGGAAAAGTCCGTCCGGAAAAGTGAACATCCGAACGGCCAAATCCTCCCCCGCTTCGAGCAGATGCAGTATCGCACCGGGAAAGAGCAACAGTTCAGCTCCCGCCTGCAGGCGATAATGTTCGATACCCGTCGAGACATCGGCACGGCCGTGCACACAGAGCATGTTCACCCCGCATCCTATCCGCACCGGCCAATGCCTGAACATCTCCACTCCCCCTTCTGCATAAGCCATCTGCCCGTCGCTCCTCTCCATAACCGTCACCCCTCCCTTTGCAGACGCACGCCCCCTTGACAGAGGCAAAACCCGCGCATCCCTTTACGACACAAAATTACGCCATTTCCCGATACTCTCCGCCCCTTTTATGCCGGAAATGAAATATTACGATGTAAATACGGCCGCCTGCCCATCCGGTTCCGTACCCTATCTTTGCAGACAAAAAAGAACGCAATGCAAACCGGTATTCCCTATTCGCATGCCAAGACGTCCGCGGCACGCTACTCGAACTACCTTATCGTCCTGCTCGGCATCCTCACGGCCTTCGGTCCGCTCGTGACGGACATGTACCTGCCGACGCTCCCCTCCATGACAGTTTATTTCGGCACTTCGCAGTCGATGGTACAGATGGGCCTCACCGCGAGCATGGCGGGCCTGGCGCTCGGCCAGCTCCTTTTCGGCCCGCTGAGCGACAAGTTCGGCCGGCGGCCGCTGCTCCTCGTCTCCCTGCTGCTGTTCGTCGCTTCCACAGTGATTTGCATCTTCTCACCCACGATATACGTATTCGTGGGCATGCGGCTCTTCCAAGGCATAGGGGCCGCCGGCGGCATCGTCATCTCCCGTTCCGTGGCCACCGACCGTTACCGCGGCAAGGAGCTGGTCAAGGTCCTCGCCGTCATCGGTGTCATCAACGGCATCGCTCCGGTGGCGGCTCCGGTACTCGGCGGCGTACTGACCGATGCCGTCGGGTGGCGCGGCATCTTCGTCATCCTGCTGGCCATCGGCGTCATCCTGCTCGGAGGGTCGATGCTGTTCCGGGAGTCGCTTCCTCCACACCGCCGGGCAGGCCAAAACCTGCTGCGCACGTTCGGGAATTTCGGAACCATCCTGCGCAACAAACGCTTCATCCTGTACGTCCTCCAACTCGGTTTCGCCCAGGGTATCCTCTTCTCCAATATCGCCTCCTCCCCATTCATCATACAGGAGCACTACGGCTTTTCGGCACTGGCATTCAGCATCGTTTTCGCCGTGAACTCGCTCGCATTCATGGCCGCGGCCCCGCTCTCGCTTCGCTTCCGCCGCCCGCAGGACGGCATCATGGCGAGCTGCATCGGGATGTGCGTGCTCTCCGTCGCCGAACTCGCAGCCCTGTGGTGTGGATGCGGTTTCTGGGTATATGAAGGCATCCTGTTCCTGCTGCTCTTCACCATGGCACTCACCTTCACCCTCTCCACAACGCTCGCCATGGAGAGCGAACGCCGATATGCCGGGAGTGCATCGGCCATTCTCGGTGCGGTTTGCTTCGCCTTCGGCGGTATCGTCTCGCCCATCGTAGGAACGGGCGACATTCTCAAGACCACCGGCATCGTCTTCGTCGTATGCGCCGCCGCATCGCTCTGCTGCGCAATCGCGGCAGACCGGCAGCATCCGACCGCATCGCGTCCCTGAACCGAGAGCGGCTCTCCGTTGGGAAAAGAGAGAGGGGCCCGAAGATACCCCATCCTTTCCGTCTTCCGGTCCGCGGGGAGTATCCCCGACAGATCGGAAGACGGAAGACACGGCGACCCCACATGCGCCAACCCGCCCTTCCCTTTCCGCTCCCCGCCCGACCGAATAAAAAACAACGGACGCATACCGGATTTTCGAGGATATTCCGTACCTTTGCCCCGCCCTAGGGACGGGACCCCCGCCTTGACACCAGGCTATGCATTCCCATGCCTGTCTCCCGATTCCCCTTTCCGGCTGCAAGCATTTATGACCTTATCGAGAAACAATCCCGAACTGCTGGGAACGGAACCCGTCGGCAGGCTGCTGAAGCGGTACGCCCTGCCAGCCATCATCGCGATGTCGTCGTCATCGCTCTACAACATCATCGACAGCATCTTCATAGGCCACGGCGTCGGAGCGATGGCCATCAGCGGGCTGGCCATCGCCATGCCGCTGATGAACCTCATGGCGGCCTTCGGGTCGCTGGTAGGCGTCGGAGCCTCCTCGCTCATCTCCATACGTCTGGGACAGGGCAACAAACAGCGGGCATTCCTGATACTCAGCAACGCCATCATGCTGAACGTGGTGATAGGACTCACCTTCACCACGCTGGGGCTCATCTTCCTCGACGACATTCTCTACTTCTTCGGCGCAAGCGACCAGACCATCCCCTACGCCCGCGACTTCATGCGCATCATCCTGTCGGGCAACGTCATAACCCATGTCTTCATGGGAATGAACGAAATTCTGCGTGCGTCCGGCTATCCGAAAAAAGCGATGGGCATCATGCTTACGGCCGTGTTCATCATCGTCTGCCTCAATCCGCTTTTCATCTTCGGATTCGGCTGGGGCGTCCGTGGCTCGGCTTTCGCCACCATCACCGGACAGTGCGTGGCGCTCGTACTCGAATTCACGCACTTTCTCAACCGGAAACACTTCCTCTACCTCAAACGCGGTACGTTCCGTTTCATCGGCACCATCGTACGCAAGGTGCTCTCCATCGGCATGGCCCCCTTCCTGCTCAACGTCTGCGCCAGCATCGTCGTCATCTTCATCAACAATGCCCTCAAAAAAACGGGCGGCGATATCTCCATCGGCGCCTACGGCATCGTGAACCGCGTGCTGATGCTCTTCGTGATGATTGTGAACGGACTCAACCAGGGCATGCAGCCCATCGTGGGCTACAACTACGGCGCCCGTCAGTTCGACCGCGTCATCCGGACACTGAAACTGAACATCGTGTGCGCCGTATGCGTCACCACCTTCGGCTTCATTCTGGGCCACTTCTTTCCCCACCTCGTGGCCGGTATGTTCACCGACGACCCCACGCTGCTGAGCGTAGCCGAAATGGGACTGAAGATATCGCTCCTCGCATTCCCGATAGCCGGATTCCAAATCGTCTCCTCCGGTTTTTTCCAATACATCGGCAAACCGCAGAAGGCCATCCTGCTGTCGCTCACGCGCCAGCTCCTGTTTCTCGTACCGCTGCTGGCCGTCCTGCCCGACCTTTACGGCACCATGGGCGTATGGGCGAGCATGCCCATCGCCGACTGCCTCGCGGCATTCCTCGCCGGGGTGCTCCTCTTTTTCCAGATACGCAAGATGCGCAGGCATCCGGACGAAATCAAGGTCATCTGACTTTTCCGCACCGCTCCGGTACAAGTGACGGCGGTTTCCGCTCTGTCCGCAAACAGTACAGCGTTGTGAAGCGGGCAACATACCGACCGGATGCCGGCAAACGAAAACGGCGGGAGGATATTTCGAATATCTTCCCGCCGCCGTACCGGTATCGTTCCGGCACCTATTCGATTTCCCAGTCGCAACCGTCCTTACGGTCCTTGACACGGATGCCTATTTCGTTCAGCCGGTCCCGGATGCGGTCGGAAGCGGCCCAATTCTTCGCAGCCTTGGCCTCGGCCCGCACGTCGAGCAGCATCTCCACCAGCGGCGTCACCAAGTCGTCAGCCTCGGCGGCCTTTTCATCGCACAGGCCGAGCACATCGAACACCACGGTATGCATCAGGACGCGCAACCGGTCGAGGTCTTCCGCCGTTATGGATTGCTGTTTCTCGTAAATCTGGTTGATGATGCGCACCCAATCGAAGAGGGCAGCTATCACGAGAGGCGAATTCAGGTCGTCGTTCATCGCCTCCTCGTAACGCTCCCGCAGGTCGTCCACCTCCACGGTGGAAACGGCCGACGGGGTGAGCTTGCCGAGCGTTTCGACCGCCTTCATCAGGCGGTCCAGTCCCTTCTCGGCGGCTTGCAGCGCCTCGTTCGAGAAATCGAGCGTGGAACGGTAGTGGGCCTGCAGGATGAAGAACCGGATAGTCATCGGCGAATAAGCCTGCGCCAACAGGGCGTGGTTCCCCGTAAAGAGCTGTTCGAGGGTGATGAAGTTGCCCAGCGACTTGCCCATCTTCTGTCCGTTGATGGTAATCATGTTGTTGTGCACCCAATATTTTGCGGCACCGTGCCCTTCGGCCGCGGTATTCTGCGCCAGTTCGCACTCGTGATGGGGGAACATCAGGTCCATTCCGCCTCCGTGTATGTCGAAAGTCTCGCCGAGATATTTGGTGCTCATGGCCGAGCACTCCATATGCCAGCCGGGAAAACCGTCGCTCCACGGCGAGGGCCAGCGCATGATATGCTCCGGCGAAGCCTTTTTCCAGAGCGCGAAATCGGCCGGGCATCGCTTGTCGCCCTGTCCGTCGAGGTCGCGTGTCCCGCAAAGCATGTCGTCGAGCCGACGCCCGGACAGGATGCCGTAATCGTAATCCCGGTTGTAGCGTTCCACGTCGAAATAGACCGAACCGTTGCTGACGTAAGCATAACCGCGGTCGAGAATGCGCTGCACATAGGCTATCTGTTCGATGATATGACCGGAGGCGAGCGGTTCGATGGAGGGCGAAAGCACCCCGAGCGCACGCATGGCATCGTGGTAACGCTCCGTATAGTAGTGAGCTACTTCCATGGGTTCCAGCTCTTCGAGCCGCGCCTTCTTCGTTATCTTGTCTTCCCCCTCGTCGGCATCGTTCTCCAGATGGCCCACATCGGTGATGTTGCGCACGTAGCGCACCTTGTAACCGAGCGAACGCAGGTAGCGGAACAGCAGGTCGAAAGTAATGGCCGGCCGTGCGTGCCCCAGGTGCGGGTCGCCATAGACGGTCGGGCCGCAGACGTAAATGCCCACATGGGGCGGATTCACCGGTTCGAACTCCTCCTTGCGCCGGGTGAGGGTATTGTGGAGCATCAGCTTTGACTTCATATACGGATATCTTTTAAATTCGGGTTCGGGACAATCCCGCACGGCGGGAAGCCCTGCGGTACGCATCGGCAGCACAGCCCCGCCGACGGTTCCGGCAGCCGCCGTTTGCGATGGTAAAAATAGCAACTTTAGCCGATAAGTCCGGAAGATTTGCAGTTTTACCCCTTTATTTTTTTACTTTTGTGAACCGGAGCATATTTTTTCCGCATTTTCTCCGTTCTAACGATTAAAAACCGCTCGGACAATACGAAAGCAGACAGATGAACTATTTCAAGAAGTACGACAGGATAACGGGATGGCTCGTGTTCGCCATAGCCGCTGCCGTTTACCTGCTCACCATGGAGCCCACCGCCAGCCTGTGGGACTGCGCCGAATTCATCGCGACCTCCTATAAACTCGAAGTGGGACACCCCCCCGGAGCACCGCTCTTCATGATGATATCGCGCTTCTTCACCCTTTTTGCCCCCGGAGCGGAATACGCCGCGGTCATGGTGAACACCATGTCGTCGCTGGCCAGCGCCTTCACCATCCTCTTTCTCTTCTGGAGCATCACGCACCTGGGACGCAGGATAACGGCCAACCGCGGCCAGGAACTCACACCGGCCCGCACATGGACCATTCTGGGCGCCGGCATCGTCGGTGCGCTGGCCTACGCCTTCACCGACACCTTCTGGTTCTCGGCCATCGAAGGGGAGGTCTATGCTCTCTCCTCGTTCTTTACGGCCGTGGTCGTATGGGCCATTCTCAAATGGGAGGAGGTGGCCGACGAGCCCCACGCCAACCGCTGGCTCGTGCTCATCGCCTACCTCATGGGGCTCTCCATCGGTGTACACCTGCTCAACCTGCTCGCCATTCCGGCCATCGTCTTTATCTACTATTTCAAGAAGACGCCGAAGGTGACCGCATGGGGCGTGGTCAAAGCCACGCTGATAGCGGCCGCCATCCTGCTCTTCATCAACAACATCGTCATTCCCTATACCGTAGCGGCGGGCGCCGTCGTGGACCGCTGGTTCGTCAACGGGCTCGGACTGCCGGTCAACAGCGGACTGCTGACCTTCGTCCTGCTGCTCATCACGCTGGTTGCCGGTGCCGTCTATCTCACCTACCGGAAAGGAATGGCGGTATGGAACACCATACTGCTCTGTCTGGGCGTCATCCTGATAGGTTACAGCAGCTACGCATCGGTGGTTATCCGCGCCGCGGCGAATCCGCCGATGAACAGCAACGACCCCGACAATGCCTACGGGCTTCTTTACCTCCTCAACCGCGACCAGTACGGCTCCGTACCGCTGCTGACGGGGGCCCAGTTCTCCATTCCCGATGCCCCCATCGAAGACGTAAAATACGCCAAGAAATACTACCTCGACACGGAGGGCAAATACCGCGCCACCGAAAGCGTGGCGGACTATACCTATCCGGCCGAGTTCGTCACCCTCTTTCCCCGCATGTGGTCCACCAACCCCTCCCACATCGAAGGGTACAAACAGTGGAGCCAGATGGACAAAGGGAAGACGGTCTTCTACAAGGGAGAGCGCTACGAAGTCCCCACCGGCGCCCAGAACCTGCGCTACTTCTTCAGCTACCAGATGAACTTCATGTACTGGCGCTACTTCCTGTGGAACTTCGTGGGCAGGCAGAGCGACAACCAGTCCTACGGCGAAATCACCGACGGACAGTGGCTCTCCGGCATCGGCCCCATCGACCAGCTCTACCTCGGCCCGCAGAAAGAGCTACCCTCGGAGATGGCCGACAACAAGGGGCGCAACAAATACTACTTCCTCCCCTTCATTCTCGGCATCATCGGTCTGATTTACCAGCTCAACCGCGACCCGAAGAACTTCACCGTGGTGATGTGGCTCTTCGTCATGATGGGCATCGCGCTGGTCTTCTACTTCAACCAGACCCCGTCCGAACCGCGTGAAAGGGATTACATCTATGCCGGTTCGTTCTATGCCTTCTCCATCTGGATAGGGCTGGGTGTGATGTGCGTCAGGGAGTGGGTCGGAAAACTGACCCGCAAAGACAACGTGGCGACCTCCGCGATAGCCACTGCGGTATGCTGCTGCGTACCGGCGATATTGGCGGCACAGAACTGGGACGACCACGACCGCAGCCACCGCTACGTGGCGCGCGATATCGGCTACAACTACCTGATGACCTGCCTGCCGAACTCCATCATCATGAACTTCGGGGACAACGACACCTTCCCCCTGTGGTACAACCAGGAGGTGGAAGGCGTGCGGCCCGACGTGCGCATCATGAATACGAGCTACCTCGACGGAAGCTGGTACATCGACGAAATGAAGCACCGCTACAACGAGTCGGCCCCGGTACCCTTCTCGCTGCCGCAGCATAAATACGCGATGGCGGAGAACGACTTCATCTACGTGGAAGATGTGTTCCAGGAGCCCAAACCCATCAAGCAGGTCATCGACTTCATCCGCAGCGACGCCCCCATCAGCCGCATCAAACTCGACGAACAACTCGCCGTCGACTTCATCCCGACACGGACGCTTCTGCTGCCGGTGAACAAGGAGAATGCCGTGAAAAGCGGCATCGTCAAGCCGGAAGACGCCCACCTGATGGTCGATACGATAACCATCAACCTGCAGGCATCGTCGCTGCGCAAATCGGAGATGATGCTGCTCGACCTGCTCGCCAACTTCGACTGGGAGCGGCCGCTCTACGTCACCTCTCCCTCACTGGTCGCCAATTTCGGTCTGCAGGATTACCTGCAGTTCGACGGTTACGCCTACCGGCTCGTCCCGATAAAGACGACCTACACGGACCTCTGGAATGCAGGCCGCATCGACACCGACCTCCTTTACCATAACCTGATGGAGGTCTATCGGTACGGCAACGTCGCCGACCCGCGCGTCTACGTGGACACCTTCGTCAACTACAACTTCAACGCAACCAACATCCGGATAGCCTTCGCAAGGCTGGGCGCCGAGCTCGCCCGACGCGGCGAAAAGGAGAAAGCGGTCGAAGTGCTCGACTACGGACTGGAACAGATGCCCGTATCGCAGTTCCAATACACCTATCAATACCTCCCCTACATCCGGGCCTACTACGAAGCGGGAGCCACCGAGAAGGGCGACGCCCTCTTCGACAGCTATGCGAAGAATCTCGAAGAGTACGTCGACTACTTCCTCTCCTTCCCGGACAACCGGCAGTATCTCATCGAAAACCAGTTCGCCGACAAGCTGACCGCACTCGCCGAACTGCACCGCATCGCCGAAAATTACGGACGCACCGACCGTGCGGCACGGATACTGAACCTTTTCGACTGGCTCTTCGGGCCGGAAGGACAAACGGACTATACGGAATACGAGCAGACCGTCCTCCCGACGGAATGACCGTTTATCCGGAATATTTTCGGTACGACAGAGCGGGGGCGGATGAATCATCCGCCCCCGCTTCCATGACTGCCGCTCTATGCACCCTCCCGGGCACCGGTATGCCGGCCGGTTCAATTCCCGACATCCAGTGCTGGCAGGTTGAGTACCCGCGCCCGCGTGACGGTAAACGGCTGCTTGGTACGTTTGGTAATCACGCTGCCGTCCGCCCGAGTGAACCGGAACTCCGTACCCGCGCCGTACTCGCCGGCAGGCAATACGGCATAAAATACCGAGGGCACATCGGTAAGCTGGACGGTTCCCGTCCAGACTATCTGAAATTCGCTGCCGTGCGAGGAGTTGAGAAAGGTGGTCTCATAGGTATTCTCATCCACCTGGAAGCGGCCGGTTATCTCCTTCTGCGGTGTGGTAGTATCGATATAAATCGTCTTGACGGAGATGTTGTCTCCCGTCACGGGAAAACAGATTAGACCGAAAGGACACACGAAATTCACCTTGCCGTCGGCACCCGCCGCACCGTACATGGGAAAATCGACGATATTCTCGATTCCGAGGTATATTTCGCGCGGAGCTTCGAGAACGACCTCCCTGTTCTCCGGCGTTATGGTGACAAACATGGCCGGATAACCGGCAATCAGCGAAGAATAGGTATCAGGCAACTCCATGGGCACCTGCACATCGGGGTCGCTCGAATACCCGAGTCCGCTGTAAACGAATTCGGCCTGCCCCGTGCCGACGCCGCTCTGCAGATTGAACACACGCATAGCTCCCTGAACGCCCGTATCGAAATGAATGACAATCTGGTCGTTGGCCTTCCATACTATCGGATGGGGCACCGTTCCTTCCTGAATGACGGTACGCTGGGCGACACTGCCGTCAACAGCCTCCCCGAACAAGGCGGCAGGCGCCGCAGCCGATACAGGCTGTTCGATGGAAGCGTACAATACGAAATCCGAAACAGGAGGAACACCGTCCTGTTGTTTGTCACAGGCTACGAAAGCGAGAATGCCCAGCGCACTCGCCGCAGCGCACAAAAAATGTCCGACGTTTTTCATAAAACACCTCATTCCCAAAAATCCGCAGATGACGAGTTCAGGGTATCCTCCCCGACGCTCTCGATTGAATTACCCGTCGGCTGGACGGAAACGGCTATTCCCCGCTCCGCAGCGAACGACAAAGACTCGACGGCCGGCGCCAGATAGCGCCGCCGGCCACTTTCCAATATTTCTTCCATAATTTCGATTTTAACAATCTGTAACGATATATCAAACTGCAAACGACATGCCACATCCCCCGGCGAACGGCCTGCGAACGACAATACCGGCGAAAGGAGAGATATCCGCATCCCGCCGAAGAGAAGACGAAAAGAGCGTCCTCCGTGCGGTTCCCGGAACGGATACGGCGGAGTTGTGTACCCGGCGGCTATTCAGCAATGACACCCGAACCGACCAGCTCTTCTCCCGCATACCACGCGGCAAACTGTCCGGGGGTGATGCCGCGCTGCGGCGAATCGAACACGATGTAGGCCCCGTCGGCGCGAAGGTGCAACACCCCGCCCTGCAAAGGCTGGCGGTAGCGTATCCGGAACGAGAACGGCGCCTGCTTCCCTGCTGCGAACCGTCTGTCGGGACTCACCCAATGCACATCTCCGGGCAGAATCCGCAACGCCCGGCGGTAAAGGCCGGGGTGCCTCTGCCCCTGCCCGACATAGACCGTATTGGAGAGCGTATCAGTAGCGATGATGAAAAGCGGTTCGGCCCGTCCGCTCACTCCGAGCCCTTTGCGCTGGCCGATGGTGTAGTAGTGCGCACCGTTGTGTTCGCCCACCTTCACGCCGTCGGCCGGAGTATAACGGTACGGAAGCGCCAGCTCCTCAAGTCCCGTCCGGGCGGCAGCCTCCGCATAACCGGGCCAATCGGCGGCTATCTCCACGATGTCGCCCTGCCGCGGAGCGAGTTTCTGCTGCAGGAAGAGGGGCAGGTCCACCTTCCCGACGAAGCATATTCCCTGCGAATCCTTGCGTTTGGCAGTGGCGAGCTGCTGCTCGGCTGCGATGCGGCGCACCTCGGGTTTCAACATGTCGCCGATGGGAAACATGGCCCGCGCAAGCTGCGCCTGCGAGAGCTGGCACAAAAAATAGCTCTGGTCCTTGTTGGGGTCGGAACCCGCCAGCAGCCGGTGATATACCCTTCCGCCGACCTCCTCGTCGCGGCGGCGGCAGTAGTGTCCCGTAGCGACGTAGTCGGCGCCGAGCTTCAACGCCTCTTCGAGAAACGCATCGAACTTTATCTCCCGGTTGCAGAGTACGTCCGGATTCGGGGTACGTCCGCGGCCGTACTCGGCGAACATGTAATCCACCACACGGGCCCGGTACTGTTCGCTGAGGTCCACGAAATGGAAAGGGATGTCGAGCCGTCTGGCCACCAGCTCGGCGAAGACCTGGTCGTCGTACCAGGGACAGTCGCCCTCGAGCGTTCCGGCGGTATCGTGCCAGTTACGCATGAAAAGCCCCACTACATCGTACCCCTGCTCCTTCAGCAGGTAGGCGGCCACCGACGAATCCACCCCGCCGGAGAGCCCCACCACAACCCTTGTCTTGCCATTCTCCATACGATTGCAAAATTACGACATAATCCGGGATATTCCGACACTCCTTTCGCATACCCGCCGACGGACGGCACGGAACAGGGGCCGTCCGTAACTTTTTGCATCGGAAACCGTCTTGCCGCCGCTGCCGTTCCGCGAAAAATCACTATATTTAGGAGATAAAATCGCAGGACGATGCAACACAGGGGAGAGCATACCCGCAACGGCAGACCCGACAAGGCGCGAACGCGCCGGGTTTCTGCCGCTGCGCCGCATCTCTTCTTTTTCCTTTTCCTGTCGGCTTCCGCTCTCCTGTCGCAGGAGGATGCCGCGGCCCAGCACAGAAAGGTATCGGCAGCCTTCTACAACGTCGAGAATCTGTTCGACACCATCTCCAGTCCGTTCCGCAACGACAGCGATTTCACCCCTTCCGGCCGCTATCGCTGGGACGCGGAACGCTACCGGACGAAACTTTCCCGCATCGCACGGACGATAGACGACGCGGGCTTCGATATCGTGGCTCTCGCCGAAGTGGAGAGCGAAAGGGCAGTACGCGATTTGACAGCCACGCTGGCAGACGACTACAACTTCATCCACCGCACCACTTCCGACCGGCGCGGCATCGACATCGCGCTGCTCTACAAAGGCGACAAGTTCTTCCCTTCGGAGGTAAGCCAGATACCCTCCGGCACCTCGCGCGAATTCCTCTTCATCCGGGGCGACCTGATAGGACACGAAACGGGCCTGCTGGTGTGTCACCTCCCCTCGAAATTCAACGACAAATCCTACCGTACCCGTGCGGCCGTCCGGCTCGCGGCTGTGGCCGATTCGCTCCTGTGCAAGGCCGGATGCGAACGGCTTCTGGTCATGGGCGATTTCAACGGAGAGCTGCACGAACCGGCATTCCGGAAAGCCTTCGGCCGCGGGCGGAACGGAGCATACGCAGAAGGGAAGTTCCGCAACGCGCTCCATGAATGTGCCCGCGGCGGATTCGGCTCATACTGCTGGAACGGCCAATGGCTACTGTACGACAACATCCTCGTATCGGAATCCCTTGCGGGGGACGAAGGACTGCATATCACGCAGGCCGGGGTATTCGTAAGGAAATACCTGCTCACCGGAGACGGGGCGGACACCCCTTCCCGGGAAAGGCGCGGATATCCTTTCAGAACCTTTTCCGGGGCACGATATTTGGGAGGATACAGCGACCACCTCCCGGTATTTGTTATTTTAAGCAGATAATTTTGCAGATGGGTTAAAAATTTAGTATCTTCGCGTCCCCTTGCACCCCTCTGTGCATTCCGCGGGGAAGAAACCGGAAAACACGGTTAAAAATGTCACTTCAGTTGTAAACAGATAAATAACTAAAATCCTATGTCAACAGTCAAGAGAGTCTACACGTTCGGCAACAAGCAGGCCGAAGGCAACGGCAAGATGCGGGAACTGCTCGGCGGCAAAGGCGCCAACCTGGCGGAGATGAACCTCGTGGGAATCCCCGTCCCCCCCGGATTCACCATCACCACCGAAGTATGTACGGAATATTACGAGAAGGGACGCGACGCCGTGGTCGAAATGATACGTCCCGAAGTGGAGAAAGCGATTAAAGGCATAGAGAAACAGACGGGCATGACGTTCGGCAGCGACACCATGCCGCTGCTGGTCTCGGTACGTTCGGGAGCCCGTGCCTCCATGCCGGGCATGATGGATACCATTCTGAACCTCGGGCTCAATGACACCGCCGTGAAGGCACTTGCCAAGCGTACGGGCAACGACCGTTTCGCATGGGACTCCTACCGCCGTTTCGTACAGATGTACGGCGACGTGGTGCTCGGCATGAAACCGCAGAGCAAAGAGGACGAAGACCCGTTCGAGGTCATCATCGACGAGATGAAGAAGGAGCGCGGCGTCAGGCTCGACACGGAGCTCTCCACCGACGACCTCAGGGAACTGGTCGTGAAGTTCAAAGCGGCCGTCAAGGAGCGCACGGGAGCCGATTTCCCCACCAACCCGTGGGAGCAGCTCTGGGGCGCCATCATGGCCGTGTTCCAGAGCTGGATGAACGAACGCGCCATTCTCTACCGCAAACTCAACAACATCCCGGCCGAATGGGGTACCGCAGTCAACGTACAGGCGATGGTCTTCGGGAACATGGGCGACCGGTCGGCGACCGGCGTAGCCTTCACCCGCGACGCAGCGACCGGCGAAAACATCTTCAACGGCGAATACCTCATCAACGCACAGGGAGAGGATGTCGTGGCCGGTATCCGCACCCCGCAGCAGATAACCCTCGAAGGTTCGCGCCGCTGGGCCGCCGCACAGGGGGTAAGCGAAGAGGAGCGCAAGGCCAAATACCCCTCCCTGGAGGAGGCGATGCCCGCCGCCTACAAGGAGTTGTTCGACATACAGGAGCATCTGGAGCGCTACTTCACCGACATGCAGGACCTCGAGTTCACCATACAGGACGGCAAACTGTGGATGCTCCAGACGCGTAACGGTAAACGTACCGGCGCGGCCATGCTCAAGATAGCGATGGACATGCTTGCCGAAGGGCTCATCGACGAAAAGACGGCCGTACTCCGATGCGAACCGGCCAAACTGGACGAACTGCTCCATCCCGTATTCGACGCCACGGCGATGAAAAATGCCAAGGTACTCACCAAGGGTCTTCCCGCCTCGCCCGGCGCAGCGACCGGCGAAGTGGTCTTTTTCGCCGAGGACGCCGCCAAGTGGAACCGCGACGGCCGGAAAGTCATCCTCGTGCGCATCGAAACCTCGCCCGAAGACCTCAGCGGCATGAATGCGGCGGAGGGTATCCTGACGGCCCGCGGAGGCATGACCTCGCACGCGGCCGTAGTGGCCCGCGGCATGGGCAAATGCTGCGTATCGGGAGCCGGAGAGCTCATCATAGACTATAAAGCCCGGACCATCCGCATAGGCGACACCCTCATCCGGGAGGGCGACTGGATTTCCCTGAACGGCTCGACGGGCGAAGTCTATCTCGGCCAAGTAGCGACCAAGGCCGCCGAACTCAACGACGATTTCACCAAACTCCTCGGCCTGGCCAAGAAGTATTCGGTAATGAGGGTACGCGCCAACGCCGACACCCCCGGCGACGCCCGGACGGCATTCTCTTTCGGTGCGGAGGGTATCGGTCTCTGCCGCACGGAACACATGTTTTTCGAAAATACCCGTATCAAGGCCATGCGCGAGATGATTCTCGCCGATGACGAAGCCGGCCGCCGCGTGGCGCTCGCCAAGCTGCTGCCGATGCAGCGCGGCGACTTCGAAGCGCTCTTCGAGGTGATGAACGGCTATCCCGTCACCGTCCGCCTGCTCGACCCGCCGTTGCACGAATTCGTTCCGCAGGACGAGAAGGGCCAGCGCGAAATGGCAGCGGAGATGAATGTCAGCTACGACAAAATCAAGGCGCGCGTCGATGCGCTCCACGAAGTGAACCCGATGCTCGGCCACCGCGGATGCCGCCTGGGCAACACCTATCCGGAAATCACCGAGATGCAGGCACGCGCCATCATCGAGGCGGCCATGAACGTCGAAAAACGCGGCATTCCGGTCAAGGTGGAAATCATGGTGCCGCTGGTGGGCAACCACAAGGAGCTCCGCTACCAGCGGGATATCATCGAACATGTCGCCGAAGAGGTCTTCGCCGAACGCAATGACAAGATGGAGTACATGGTGGGGACGATGATAGAGATACCGCGTGCGGCCGTGACTGCCGACCAGATAGCCGAGGTAGCCGATTTCTTCTCGTTCGGCACGAACGACCTCACGCAGATGACGCTCGGATTCTCGCGCGATGACATCGGCAAGTTCCTGCCCGTCTACCTCGACAAAGGGCTCATCAAGGCCGACCCGTTCCAGACGCTCGACCAGAACGGTGTGGGACAGCTCGTCAAAACGGGCGTCTTCAAGGGCCGCGATGTGAAACCGCAGCTCAAGTGCGGCATCTGCGGCGAACACGGCGGCGACCCCGCTTCCGTGGAGTTCTGCCACTTCGCGGGCCTCAACTACGTATCCTGCTCGCCGTTCCGGGTGCCCATCGCATGGCTGGCTGCCGCCCATGCCGCCCTGAAATAACGGCAGCATACACCACAGACAGGGCGGGCCGTCCATTGAGGACGGCCCGCCCTGTCTGTACGCCTTCCCGGCAGCAAGTCCGAGGCCGTCCGTCCCGCCGGACAGATTCCCGGAGCGGCGAAAAGTACCGACGACATACTCCACCGGGCATCTTCCGCGTTCTATGAATGAACCGTCCACAGCAAATAATAATCCGTCCACGCCGAAAACGAACGGCAGAAAATACAGCTCCGCGGAGCGATGCAAACACTCCGAACGACATATATACGCACTGAACGGTGCTTCACCGCCCGGAAATACGGCATCGGATAAAATAAAAACATCCGTCGGAATCCGGAAGCAATTTAAGCACAATGCGGCCATAAAAAGCGGCCCCTTGTTATGCAAATATCCAAAAAGAATGAATATGCAAATTTATTAACACCCCCATTTTACATATATATTTTATCGTTAGCTTTGTACAGGAATTTGTTGGACAGGCTTTGCCGTCCGAGTTACACATAACCTATCAAACAACTAAGTAACATTTATGAAAAGACTTTTTTCTGCAAAATTCATCGCAGTCCTTTCCGCCGCAGCGGCCCTTCTGGCAAGCTGCACCACCGGAACGGAAGAGACGCTCCAGTACGTCAACCTGAGCCAGGTATCGTGTTCGTTCCTGGGCGAAGGGAACCAGCCGCTGGTCATCGAGGTGAAAGCCTCCCCCGCTACGTGGGAAGCCACTCCGGGAGCGACGTGGGTGAAGGTGGAGCGCACGGACGACCGGACGCTCACCGTGACCGTCGATGACAACGACACCGGTGCCGAACGCAGCACCACCATCTCCATCGTCGCCGACCAGGCTTCGCAGGAGATACGCGTGAACCAGCTCGCCAAGGACAACGAATTCGCACGTTTCCGCAAGCTGGATACCTTCCAGATGGGCGCCGCCATGTCGCCCAGCGGCAAGTATGCCGGCGGATTCACCGCTTCCATCGCGGCCGACGACTCCTATCAGTACTCCCCGACCATCGTAGACCTGGAGACCGGTGAAGTATACGAATTCGGCCCCTATCCGGAATCGCTTCATTACCTGCACCAGACGATGGCCATCACCGACCAGGGGCTGCTCTTCATCAGCGACGGCCAGAACGGCGGCCAGATAGCCATCGACCTCACCGGCAACCTCTTCATTCCGGAGGCACCGGCCGGTTTCACCGGCAAACCCGAAATCCAGGGCACTTCGGCCGACGGCAAATATTGGGTAGGTTACGGCATGAAAGGCAAAGTAGGGGAGGAGCCTGCACCGTGCAAGGCGCTGCTGTGGACGGACGGCGTTCCGACTGAACTTCCCTGGCCCGACCTCAACTACCGTAACGAAGAGGTGTGGTACGGCGGCATGGCCCGCGGCATCTCCGCAAACGGCGAAATCATCTACGGTACCTCGTGGGAGAACTGGGACTTCGGCATGCTCTACTGGGTAAACAACGGTGCGAATACCGAAAAACCGAAATGGGTCGGCGAAGACGTGCGCGAAGTATGGGAAGAGACCATGAAGAACAGCGACGGTACCGAATATACGACGCATCTGGTAAACGGTCTCATCTGCCAGGCACAGCTTACCAAAATCAGCCCCAACGGCAAATGGATTGCCAGCTCGTACCGCACTGAAACACCTGCAGAAGACCGGCTTTCGATAGTCACGACGCAGACGGCCGCCTTCTACAACACCGAGACTGAGACGACGACCATCGTCAGCGACTACGGCGAATCGGTCGGCGTACACGTGACCGACGACGGTATCGGCTTTATCGGCATCGGTACGCTGGGCATCTCGTCGGGTGCGGTGTACGACCTGAATACAGGCACCGACCTGGGCAGCACGCAGGAGTGGGTATATGACAACTACGGCATCATCATCCCGGCCGGTTACATCAACTACGTTTCCGCAGACGGCCGGTTCGTACTCGGCACCAAGGCCGAATCTTCGGTCGGTGGGGTCAGCTTCATCAACTGGTACATCGCTCCCCCCGTAGCAAAGTAATCTACCTATCGGATAACCGCCGGCCTTTCCCAGGCCGGCACCAAAAATCGAAGGCAACCGACCGCTCGCGGCCGGTTGCTCTTTTTATGGCCATCCATGCCGCAACCGCCAATCCCTTCTATTTCTCTATTCCACTTTCTCCCCCGACACTTCACTTTTCCGACCTCCGATACCCGGCCTCCGATACCCGGCCTCCCGGCCTGACCCGCCTTCCGGCCAAGGAAGACCGGAAAGGGAAATCGTCCTTCATTTTGTGATATTCATAGCAATGACGCAGAAATACGTGAATTTCACAACAACTATATATATTATTGACTTATTTATATATAATTATTATGTTTGTTCGAAATGGACGACGGTCTGCCCAACGACCGCCGCCGAAACGATTAAATTAACCAATTAACTGACAAGCCATGAAAAGAATCTTATCAGGCAGTATCGCAGCTGCGATGTTCTTGTTATCCTCCCTGTCGGGATGCGTGAAAACGGAAGAGACATTCCATTACGTAAAACTCAGCCAGGTGGCCTGCTCGTTCGACGGTGACGGCAACACCCCGCTGGCCATTACCGTCGAAACTTCGCCCGCAGCATACGAAATCACCCCCGGCGACACTTGGGTGAAAGCGGAAAAGAGCGAAGAGGACAACACTCTCATCCTGACGGTAGCGGACAACGACACCGGTGCCGAAAGGAGCACGGTCATCATCGTCACGGCCGGAAGCGCCTCCCGGGAAATCACCGTACAGCAGCTCACCCGCGACAACCGGATTGCACGCTACCGCAAACTGGATACGTTCTCGTCAATGGGCGGTGCCATGTCGCCCAGCGGCAAATACGTGGGCGGGTTCTCAGAGCAAGTAGACGAAAACGACATGTGGTACTTCACGCCCATCATCATCGACACGGAAACAGGCGAGAAGCATGAGTTCGGCCCTTATCCGCAGTCGCTGTATGCTTTATCCCAGGCGAACGCCATCACCGACCAGGGACTGCTCTTCATCAGCGACGGCCAGAACGGCGGCCAGATAGCCATCGACCTTACCGGCAATATCTTCATTCCGGAAGCGGCCGGATACACGAACAAACCCGAGGTCTCGCAAACATCGTCCGACGGGAAATATTGGGTGGGATACATTCAGGCCGGCATGTTCAAACCGCTGCTGTGGACGGAGGGCACAGTCGCCGAACTCCCGATGCCGGCCTTGAATTACCGTAACGAAGAGTTCTGGGCAGGTGTCCTGGCCCGCGGCATCTCCGCAAACGGTGAAATCATCTACGGAACCTCGTGGGAAAACGACGATTGCGGCATGCTCTACTGGAAAAACAACGGCACGACCGTCGAAGAGCCCAGATGGGTAGGCGACGACATACGCCGGCTCACTCCGGTCATCGTCGAGGATTGGATGGGCGAGTATGAATACAACCTCGTGGACGGCTGCATCTGTACGGCCGAGATTACGAAAGTCAGTCCATCCGGCAAATGGATTGCCACCACCTACCGGAAAGAAGAGGTGGGCAGCGACGGCTTCATAGCATACGTCCAGCGGCCCGCATTCTACAACACCGAAACCGAAACGACCACCGTAGTGGAGGATTACGGTGAAGCCACGGGCATGCACGTCACCGACGACGGCATCGCCTTCATCGGCATCGGCACGATGTTCATCACCGAGGGCAAAGTTTACGACCTCAACACGGGTACCGACCTGGGCAACATGGCGGACTGGGTCGCCGAGAATTACGGTATCATCATTCCGGGAGGCGTCATCGAATACATATCGGCAGACGGCCGATACATATTCGGTACGTCCGTGAACGCGCTCGGCAGCGGCTTCGACGACTGGTACATCGCCCCTCCCCTGCAATAATCCGTGCCTGCACGGCCAGAAAGACAGCGGCAGTCCCGACAGGGCTGCCGCTGTTCCGTAGAACGGAAACGGTTCAGCCGCGAAAGTACCTGCACCCGCGGCCGAAAAAGGCAGGTACGACAAAAAAACGGCCCGCCGCAGTGCCCCGGCGATACCAGCCCCACACCGCCGCCATCCGTCAGTTCCCATTCAACCACGGCACAATACGTCATCATTTTACATGTACCCCACAGGAGCCTCTCCCGCCCCCTCTTTCTCCCCGGCAACAAACCACCACACAAAATATATAAATCAATAAAATAAATACAAAGAATCCGCTCATCTCATCAATCCCGCCGTTAAAAATAACACGCTGCAAGGAATATCTCCCCTTATACATGCAACACGCTGCCGTGACAATCTACAACCCGAACATGCATGGAACATCAAAAAAGAAATATGCAAATTTCACAACATGTGTTATTATTCATTTTATTTTATTATTATGTTTGTATCCGTACATAAAAACACTTCCCCGGGGCCTTGTACAGACAAAAAACCTAAAAAACCATCCAAACATGAACAGAAAACCATTTTACAAAAGCATGGCAGGACTTCTGGTTCTCGCAGCGCTGACAGGATGTACGACCGACCAAGAGGAGTACCACTACGTAAACCTCAGCCAGATTGCATGTACTTTCCTCGGCACGGATAATCAACCGCTCGAAATCACCGTCAAAACTTCGCCCACAGCATATGAAGCCTCGCCGGGGGCTACCTGGGTAAAGGCAGAAAAGAGCGAAAACGGAACAACTCTCACGCTAACCGTGGAGGACAACAATACGGGTACGGAAAGAAACACCGTCATCGTCGTAACAGCCGGACAGGCTTCACAGGAGATTATAATCAACCAACTTCCCACCGAAAACGAATTCGCCCGTTACAGAAGGATGCTGAATTTTTCGAGCGGGGGCGTCATGTCTCCCAACGGTAGGTACATCGGCGGTTATGTCCCCTCTCTGGCCGCCGATGATTCCTGGCTTCGTTCGCCAACCATCATAGACCTCAAAACAGGCGAAGTTTACGAATTCGGTCCTTTCCCTGAAGCACTGTACTATTTTACCAATACATCCTGCATTACCGATCAGGGGCTACTTTTTATTGATGACGGTTATAACGGCGGGCAGATAGCCATCGACCTCACCGGCAATATCACTGTTCCCGCAGCACCAAGCGGGTTCGAGTGTAAACCAACGATTTCAGAGACTTCCGCAGACGGTCGGTATTGGGTAGGTTACGCAAAAGAAGGATATGGATTGGAATATTTGTACAAGCCATTGCTCTGGATTGACGGTGTACCGCACGAACTGCCCATACCCGATAAAAATTTCCGCGATGAAGAAATCTGGGTCGGCGTCATGGCCCGCGGCATCTCCGCAAACGGCGAAATCATCTACGGCACCTCGTGGGAGAACTCCGATTTCGGCATGCTCTATTGGGTAAACAACGGCGAAAATACAGGAAAACCGAAATGGGTAGGCGAAGATGTACGAAAAGTAACCCCTGTCGTACTCGAACGTCCGGACGGAACAACCTACGAAACCCACATTGCCGACGGTCTCATCTGCGATGCAACCGCCACGAAAATAAGTCCCTCCGGAAAATGGATAGCCAGCACTTACCGTACCGAAGAAATAAGCGAAAACAAGCAGGCAATCAAAAAAATACAAAAAGCTGCCTTCTATAATACGGAAACAGAAACGACGACTATCGTAGAAGATTACGGCGAATCCATGGGAATGTATGTCACCGACGACGGCATCGCCTTCATCGCTATCGGTACATATGCCTCCACATCATCTGTCGTTTACGATTTGAATACGGGTACCGACCTCGGCGACATGGCCGATTGGATAAAAAACAATTACGGAATCATCGTCCCGGACGGAAACATCAGCCGTATAACACCCGACGGTTCATGTGTACTCGGATTTTCGCCATTGGCATCTGCATCCGGAGTAAATTTCTTTTGGTGGTACATCGCACCGCCCCTCGAGGAATAACTACACTAACCTAAATACATACAACTATGAAAAAGCTATTATTCATCGCGGCGGCCTGTCTGCTCGCCGCCGCATGTACGCCACAGGACGGGGGCGGAGAGACCGCTTCCCTCGAGGTGTCGCCCAAGTCGCTTACTTTCGGTGCGGAGGACACGACTCCGCAGGAGATTACCGTGACAGCTACCGGCGTGGAGTGGG
>OGRQ01000780.1_pt1 | contig 34841 bp, 32 predicted proteins | sample 1553521 | NCBI WGS metagenome assembly OGRQ01 (sample SAMEA2580088, study PRJEB22360) | human gut metagenome | biome: human gut; feature: human-associated habitat; material: faeces | place: Denmark | collected 2008/2010
TTTATATCGGTGATAAACAAGAAAGAAGGTGCATCGTGCATTACGACACACCTTCATAAAACAGAAATCATGATAAAATTGATAAAACCGATTGTTTGCGCAGTACTGCTGCTTTCCTTTTCATCCTGCGGTGAAGATGCCGCAGAGAGGGAAACCGTCGCCGGCAGCGGGCTTGTCACATTCACCGCCGTCACCGGGGATACGGGAACACGAAACACCCAGGAGGGCAGCTTTGAGACAGGCGATGCCATAGGCGTGTTTGCCATTGAACCGAAGACCGGTGTATATTGGGCAGTGAACAATGAATACATCTATGACGGCAGCACATTCAAACCTGCGACGGAAGCGGATAATATTATTGTAACGGTGGGAACCGATTTCGACTTCTATATATACTATCCTTTCAAGGAAGGAGAAACGGACATTACTTCCATATCCCATTCTGCCGGAGATCAGGATGAGAAGTCCGGATGGCTGTCAGCGGATTTCATGACTGCGACCTATACGGAACCGGTTCTGAACTATACGATACCGCTGGATTTCAGACACAGACTCTCAACAGTGGAAGTCAGGATCGAGCGTAACGAAGGAGTCCGGGAGGCTGCCATAGAGAATGTGAAACGCACGAGCCGTTTCAACCTGCTTACCGGTGAGGTTGTTACGGACGAAAGCAGAGGTAACTGCCGGATGTACAGATATTCCCAGCAGGGAGATGCCACAACGGTATTCCGCGTGACCGTTCCCGCCCAGACGCTTACGACTTCCTCCAACTATGTAACCCTTACGGGAGATACGGACATAAAACTTCGTGGAACTTCCGATATGGTCACCTATGCCGGTCAGATACACAATTACAGTATCGACTACAAGAAACAGATTACCGTTCTGGATTATACAGCGGGCGGGACCACCACAGGTGCGGGACTCTACAATATCGGAAGTACCTGTACAGTGAGGGCAAACGTGAATGGCGGTTATGAGTTTGCAGGGTGGTATGAGGCAGGCAGGATCGTATCCGATGCGATACAGTACAGTTTCGAGGTTCTGACAGACCGTACCCTTGAACCCAAATACCGGAATTACGGCAGTTGGTCGGTTACTTTGACGGCAAGCCCTTCATCCCTGGGCTGGAAAGGAGGCAACTCGACGCTTACTGCGGGAGCTTTGCGTGACGTATTTATAAATGGCATAAAGGAAAACTCACAAACCGGTTCCCCGTCCATTACCGGTGGCTCGGACGGTTTCTTCCTTTCAGGAAATACGGTAACGGTAGCGGAGAACAACACCGCATCCGCACGCAGCTGTGTCTTTACGGCAAACTACGGTGGAAATTCCGCCACAGCCACAATCAGCCAGGAGGCAGCCCCGGTCAGCTACTATTTCAGCTATACGGATGGCAGCACTACCCATAGTGAACGTACCGAGGCGAGTGCCGGTTCATTCACATTGAGTATAACAAGCTATAAAGTGACAGGTAACAGCCGCAGGGATCTTTCCTGGAGTGTGTCAGGAGACAGCTGGATTCATGTGTCCGGAAGTTCGGTAAGTTATGACGAAAACCCGGGGAAAGAAATCCGTAGTGGAAACGTGACGCTCACACAGGCAGAAAGTGGAAAAACAATAACATTGACTGTAAGACAAAAAGGAAAGACTTCCGTAGATATTGATCCCTAATTGAAGAATTAACCATAAACGATATGATAAAGGCATATAAATGTATTATGACAGCCATGCTTCTTTGTCCTACTGTTCTTACGGGCTGTTCGGATGAAAAGGACCCGCTTGAACAGGAAGGGGAAAAAGAGCTCCGGGTGGAGAACTGTTTCAGCCGTGGTGTCGGGACAGATGTGGACGGCTCTCTTGTAAAGGATTTCGGGATGGTATTGCTTGATGATGCAGGCGATACTTACGCCAGCGTACCGGGACCGGTACATGTGACGTACGATGACGGCTGGATCTTTTCGGAAGTCACGCTCACTGAAGCTATCTGCAGACTGTTTGCTTTTTCTCCTTTCCAGGAAATTCCGGGAAAGGAACTGCCCGTAAGCCTGGTTTCCCAGACAGATTATCTGGCTTCGGAGGAGTTGCGGCTCAACTGGCAGAACCACAGGGCAAGCATTGAGATGAAACACCTGCTTTCCCTTCTGGAATTTACAGTGGAAGGGAGCGATGCATGTACCTTGAACATGGAAGAACTTCCTGTGGAAGGCGCATATGACCTTACAAGCGGAAGCCTGTCCGTGAAAGATAATAACGGAAGCATTGCTTCCAAAGGAAACATACTGCTTCTGTTCCCTGGCAAAACGGAAGAACGCAGGATACAGATCCATTACCGGGACAATGTTTACGACTGGTACCTTCCGGCCAATACGTTTGAGGCCGGAAAGAGATACACCTACATATTGTCCCTAAGCAAAGAAGGGATGCTCATTCTCTCCGGTGTGAGCGTCCGTCCCTGGCAGGCAGGTGGAGATTATACCGGATCAATTAAACCGAATGAATAATGACGACAAAGAAAAATGTATTGCTAACCCTCATGTTTCTGCTTACTACCATACAGGTATCTGCACAGGACATGAATTCGACTGTAAACACAATGCTTGACGGCTGGGCCAGACCCATATATCTGGCAGGCATGCTTATCGGCCTGATTGCCGGTTTGGTACGGAACTATGACAATATTGCGGCCAAGAATGACAACGGAAACAGAATGGACGGTGTCATTGCGGTCGTTTGGATGGTAGGTTATGGTCTGGCCGGTTCGGTTGTCATCAATGCCATAAGGACGGCAGCCATGGGTATAAACCTGAGTGTCTGATATGGAATACAAAGTAAGAAAAGGTCTGGAAACTCCCTGCCGGATCGGTATTTTCCTTTCCGGGGATTATTGGGTGGTATATTCCGCCAGTGTAGCGGCTATCGGACTGTGTGTCCTTGCAGCCGCCCAGGGGTTGACTGAAGGGCACTGGGAATTCTTCTGGAGCATGCTGGGCATATGCAGTGTGGCGGAGCCTCTGCTGTGCTATATGTTCTGGAGAAAGACCTTGTCCCGGAAGTTCAAGAACCGGAACCGGGAGATTACCCTGAGCAATCTGGAAATGACCCGTACCCTTTACCGTATCCGGAAAAGACACAGAAAGGAGCAGTTATGACAACAAACTACACATACGGACTTTTGGACATCATGGGAGACGGGGCCATGCTGGGACAGTCAGGTAGCCTGACCGTTTCCTTCCGTCTTACAGAACCGGAATGCTATAGCCTTTCCCCGGAAGATATAGACCGGAGAAACCTCATGTTGGAGGAAGCCTTCCGCTTTCTTCCCGATGGGAGCTATGTGCATAAGCAGGATATCTTTCTCAAGCGCAGCTACTCTCCGGAAAAGGCCGACAGTTTCCTTTCCCGGGCGGACGCGCGCCATTTCGCCGGACGTACCTATCTGGAGCATACATGCCTGATGCATTTCACGTTCGCTTCCCTTGAGACATTGAAAAAGGCGTATGCAGCCTCTCCGGTGAGATACAGGGAAGAACTGCACAGGAGTGATGAGCAAAAACTGAAGGACTTCCTTGAAGGTGTGGAAAATGCCATGAGCATCATCCGTAATATTCCCAATGTAAGTGTCCGGCAGCTTGACGGGACGGAAATGGTGGAACTGATGGGAGAATATACCAATCTGTTCGGTGGAAAACGCGAAACAAGGGATATGCGGTTTTCTTCCACCATGAGCATAGGGGAAGAAAAGGTCAAGTATTACAGCATCTGCGATGAAGCACACCTGCCGGAAAGTATCATTTCCTCATGTGTCAGAGACTATTCGCTGCCCAAAGCGGGCAGCGAGCTGTTCCATACTCCTTTGGAAAGCCTGGGAGTCTATCTGCCATGCAACCATATTGTCAATCAGGTTATTTTCTTTGAAGGTGATAAAAAACTGCGGGCGAGGGTGAACAGCAATATTGATGTTTATAAAAAGAACAGCAGCATAAGAAAGAGCATCGAGTCGGAGTACAGGAAATTGGATGAGGTTCGCAATGAAATCATGGAGGAGAACACACCGCTTGTACGCACTTATTTCTCCCTGTGCTTTTTTGACCGCGACGAAAAGGAACTGGAGAATGCCGAGAAGAAGATCCGGGAATGCCTGAACCTGGCCGGCTTCGGATACTACATCCCTTCGTTCGAGCATCTGGCGGCCGCACATCTGGCTTCCGTACCGGGACAGGTGAACTGCTTGCCGGGGGAGTATATGTTTCTTTCCACGCTCTCCGTTTCACTGTGCCTTTTTCTTGCCTGCAGTACACTCCGTTCCGATGCGGAAGGTATTCAGCTACAGGACAGACTATACCGTATCCCGATCAAAAAGGATATATGGGATGCCGGAAAGAGAAGGGCGGATGCACGCAACGGGATGATCATCGCCGGTTCCGGCGGGGGAAAATCCACTTTCGCCGAGAATTTCACTTATCAGCTTCTTGAACAGGACTATACGGTTGTAGTGGTGGAGTTCGGAAAAAGTTTCAGCCAGCTCTGCAAACTTTATCCCAAAGAGTCGCTTCACGTGGATTATGACGGAAAGACACCGTTGGGTATCAATCCGTTCGACCTGCAGGGACGCAGGCCGGACAATACGGACTTGGAAACGATCTCGGGAATCGTGCAGCGTTATTGGAAACACATGTTCACAGGAAAGGAACCGGAGAGGGAAACGGCACTGAACCTGTTCATAGAGGACTATTACGAACAGCCGGGAAAGGAACACAATTTTGTGGGATTCTATAACCATGTAAAACAGAATTATCCGGATATCCTGGAAAGGAAAAACATTCCGGAGAAGTATTTTGAGCTCTCTTCGTTTCTTCTGAACTGCGGGGAGTTCCTGCCGGGAAAAAGATATGAGAATGTGACGAAGGATACCAAAGAGGATTTTCTGGCCAAGAAATTCATAGTATTCGAACTCACCCGGATCAAACAGGACAGGTTCCTCTCGAACCTGGTCATGACGATGATATTCTCGGTCATACAGTCGAAGATACTTTCCGACAGGAGCAAGCGGGGAATCCTCATATTCGACGAGTATGCGGAAACGGCACAAATGAAGGATACGGCCACGAATACGGGCATACACAGCTCGGTAGCGTTCTGCTACCAGAAGATCAGGAAAGAGAACGGCGCCGTCTACACCATCGTACAGACTCCCGACCAGTTGCCCGATGACGAGAATACGCAGAACATCATCGGTAATACGGACATGCTTTACGTACTGCCCACCAAGGAGGTGATTTACAGCAGCATCATAGAGAAGTTCAAAATTACCGACCAGGCACATATCGACCTGATGAAATCCATGCGGAACAACTTCTCCGGCAGGCAGCCGTACAGTGAATGTTTCTTACGTATGGGAGAGAAATATGCCACCGTTACCCGCCTGGAACTGTCTCCGGAGAAGTTCCTTGCCTTCCAGACGGAAGGGAGCATATGGGCCGAGCTGGAAAAGAAAACGCAAAGGATGGGTATGGAAGATGCCATCCGTGAATATCTGGAGGAACATCCGGAGAGAAAAGTAAAGAAATTATCATCAAACAGATAACAGTATGAAAAAGACTTTGATTTTGGGACTCATGACATTGCTCCTTTCAGGGACTGTCCGGGCACAATGGATTGTGAGCGATCCGGTGTACAGCAGCTCAAGAACACCGTCTCCTCGCTCAGGGAACAGAAGAAAATACTGGATGAAAGCCTGGATTACATGAGGAAGGTGAATGCCACAGTGAGTAACAGCATGACTGTAAAGTATCTCATTGAAAGGCAATTGAAACTGAGTACGGAGTGCGGAAAGCTTCTGGGAAGGGCCGGCAAATCGGGAATGAAGTCGTCAACCCTTTCCTCACTGACATCATGCGTAGGACAGATCGTGAGCAACAACGGACGGCTGATCAGCCTTGTGAAAAGCGTTCTTTCGACCTCACTGAGGATGAACGATGCGGAGAGGCTGGCACTTCTCAGGGATATAGAGAAACAGACCGAACAGGATGAGCGGAACATATGGAAAATAAATCGTCTTGTCAGTGAATATGAAACTTTGAAACGTGCCCTGCAATGATGGAGGAAGGAGAATTCAGCGTGCTGTTCCACTCCTACCGGGAACTTAGGGAGGCGGTAGCTGTTAACGGCTTCTACTCGCTGGTGGCGGGACTGATCATAGCAACTTTCATATTCAAGTTGCTTGATATGGCAAATGACATGATTAAGGAGGAGAAAGGATTCAATGCCAAGCATTTCTTTGAACTGGGCAGGGAATATATTTTCTGCTCGGCCCTGATAGCAATCCTGCCTCTTTTACTGGGATGGCTGGAAGCGATATTCGCTATGGGGGCGGACAAGGTGGTAGAATCCATAGGCGGGAAATACAACTCGGACAACATCTGGAGGGCCACGCTTCTTGGTGACCTGGAGAACATGGTCGAGGAAGGCAGCTGGAACGTGGCGGGAACGATCTTCACGCATATACTGACCTCACAGGTGGGGACGCTTTTTGCCCTGGCATATGATTATATCACCACCCTGTTCCTGGCGACAAGGTATGTCATACTGCTCCTTCTGGAAATAGTCTCTCCCGTGGCCATCGCATGCCTTTACAACAAGGATCTGAGGAGTTCTTTCTTTGTATGGGCAAAGAACCTGTTCGGATGCTATATGCTGTACCCGGCTTTCGTAATAGTAAGCGTATTCAGCGATCTTATAGTGAAGAATTACATCCGGCAGGATTCATGGCCGATATGGATCATGTTGTTTTTCTCGATCATCCTGAAAACAAGCCTGCTTGCGGCGGCCAAGGCTACGGTCAACAAATGGTTATGAGTATGAAAAAGATATTAAGAAAAGAAAGGGAAACATTCTCCATTATGACAAACATGAAGGAAATACTCGGGGACTTCAATGCGCTGGCCGACGCCCGTAAGAAAAGCTCCCTTCTGGTGAAGCTGGCATTCGGCTTCTGCGCGCTGACGGTGTCGGCCGTGTTGTTTTTCAGCTATTCACTGCTCAGCAGCATGGGAAACAAGATACTTGTGGTAAATGAGAACGGTGAATACCTGAAGCAGAAAGCTATGGATACGGATAAGCTCTACGAGGAGCTGCTGCGGGCTCACTGCAGTTCCACAGCCTATTATCTGAACAGTTTCGACAGGCTTTCATGGCAGGAGAACCAGGCGCATGCCCTGTTTCTGGTAAGCAAGCCGGACGCAACGGCCATATTTGCAAAGTATCGTGCGGACAGGGCTTATGGGGATGCGCTGGAACTGGGAGCGGTATACCGGAATAAATTCGAGAAGATAATTTCCCTTTCGGTTGAGAACGGCCAGTATCATGTCATCTTTTCTTCCGTACTGGCCATCATAAACGGAAGTGATACGAAGGAAGTAAGGATTATCAGTGAAGGTACGGCCATACGTGTGAGACCGCGTTTCCCTGAAAATATATCCGGTTTTTTCTTCCGGACGTATAACCAGCAATACGAGAACTTATGACACAGTCGGAAAAAAGCAGGATCATCATTCTGGGAGGAGCAGGTATCGTGACCGCCCTGCTGGTCTGGGGGATTATAGCCAGTTTACCGGCCGGTCAGGATAAGGAAGAGGATACAGAGGAAGTGACACTTCGGGGCCAGATCAAGGAAAGTTTTACATTGGAAGACATGCTGAAAAGCGTAGAGAAAGACAACCAGGGCATGATGAACCCTTCAACAGTCTATGAGGGTGTACCGGACCGGAGAGAACCGTCCGGAACGGATGCTGAAAATGAAGAAGAGATACGGCGGATCAGGGAACTGATAAGACAGAACGAGGCGGAGATTACAGGTGGCAGTGCAGCGGTAACAGGCGGAATGCAGCCTTCTTTCCCGGGAAAGGAAAATACTCCCGTACCTGAAAAGAAAAAAGAGGAGAAAAAAGAAGAGTTGCATACCGATACGTTGGAAAGCGCGCCTGAGGCAAAACCGCGCAGGAGTTTTAATAGCGTGCGGCTTGTCCGGCAGGATGAAAAGAATGTCATCAGGGCATTTGTACACTCGACACAAACCGTAATGACCGGATCGACACTGAAGATGCAACTGGCCGAGAACTGCCTTACCGATGACGGGCAGCGTATCCGTAAGGGAACACCGGTGTTCGGGGAAGTAATGAAGATTGACGGGGAACGCGTACTGGTAAGGATTACTTCGGTAAATCTGGGAGGCAACATACTTCCTTTCGAAAAGGAAGTATATTCAGAGGATGCAATGGAAGGGATTTACGTCCCGGGAAATGCCAAGGCGGAAACGATACAGGAAGCGGAAGCGGCCGGAGTAAGCGGGGCCGGCACTAACATTGCCGGCGGACTTGATGTAGGCAGCCAGCTTGTGGCGGGGGCGGCAAACAGCGTCATCAGTGCAACCAAATCGGCTGCGAGCAAGAATATCCGTAAAGTAAAAGTGACCATCAAGACCAATTACAGGATATTGCTGAAGGAAGCAAAAAAATAGAGCATTAAATGATACAAGAATTTCGTCCTACTCTCACGAGCCGGACGAAATGAAACAACGCAAATTTTAGAATATTTTATTTATGACGTAGCTGGTACAAAGATAAGAATTTTGATAAGAACAGAGAAATAACACTTATAACATATTGAAAAAAATGAAACAATGGCAAAGGTTTATGTGGCAAGCAGCTGGCAAAATGAATACCAGCAATCGATAGTCTCCTTCCTGCGCCGGAATGGGCACGAGGTATACGATTTCATGAACCCCGAGGGAAAAACGGATTTTCACTGGTCGCAGGTTAGTGAGAACAGGCAGCAGATGGATACGGATGAACACCTGGACGCGTTGGAGCACCCGCTTGCCCAGACAGGCTTTAAATCGGACTTCGATGCCATGAGGTGGGCTGATGTTTGTGTACTTGTACTTCCCTGCGGAGCTTCCGCGCATTCCGAGGCGGGATGGATGAAGGGAGCCGGCAAGAAAGTGGTTGTGTATCAGAACCGGCCGCAAAAACCGGAGCTGATGTACAAACTCTTTGACGGGATATTCCCGATGGCTGCAGATATAGCCCGGTTTCTGAAAGAACTTGATAATATGAATGATTTAAAATCAACGTAATGGAACATGATTTTTTAACCGAAAACATAATTCGTTTTTATAAAAGCGGATACGCTGTTCCAACATTTTGGTTCATTTTTCTTGCAGTATATCTATTAATGTTATTTGTGCCCTGGAATAAAAACAAATAAGTATGATACAAAATAGAACTTACATCACAGTCATTTTTCTCCTGAGTTTTCTTTCAGGGAAAGCCCAAAAAATAGAAGAGCTCACCGCCATACCTCTGGAAATCGGCTATGAAAAGACGTTACACTTGATATTTCCTACCGAAGTGAAATACTACAGCATCGGTGGAGATTACGTCATCGGTGAGAAAGTAACGAACTGTCCGGAGATTATACGTTTGAAAGCTGCGGAGGAGAATTTTCCGGGTGAAACAAATCTCTCTGTGGTAACCGCCGATACGAAATTCTACTCCTATGCCATACGTTACAATGCGCATCCGAAAGAAAGCTATATGCGTATAAATGGGGAGGCTCCCATACCGCATATCCTGCCAGTGGGTAAAGACAAGCAACTGTTTCTTATCTTCCCCGCTACAGTCTCTTATGTGGACTACGGCAGTACGAATGTGGAAGTAGAGAAAGCCGAGGGAGTGGACAATATCCTGGCTGTAAAAGCCATGCGAGCCTATACAGAAGATACGAACATTTCCGTAGTGGTTGAAAATGGTAAATTCTATACGTTTGACCTGCGCTATGTACCCGCCCCGGAACGTTTCAGTTTCGTTATTGATAAGGAAGATACACAAAAAGTGGCCATACTTGATGAAAAGGAACGTTCAAGCGAACAGAAAGAAAGGATCAGAGAAGCAATAGGCAAACGGCTACCCCTGGATCTGGGACTCAAAGATAAAAATGCCGGCATGGAGTTCGAGATTGGAAACATCTTTATCGACGCGGACATACTGTTGTTGCGTATGACACTGACAAACCGTACCCAAATCGGTTATACGACGGATTTTATGAGATTCTATATTCAGGATGCCAAGATCCGCAAGAAAACAGCGGTGCAGCAGCTTGAGCAGAATATCTTGTTCACCTTCGACTATCCGGAGGAGATACCGGCACACGAGAGCCGGACATTTACGGTGGCTATGAACAAATTTACCATTCCGGATAAAAAGAGACTCGTCATCGAGATCCAGGAAAAGAACGGTGGCCGGCATTTCCTGTATAAACTGAAGAACAAGTCGCTCCTGGATGCAGAAGAGGTATTCAGGAATAGAGAACAGCAGGAGACGGAAGAGGAAGCCGACAGGATATTAAGGAGGATAGCCCGATGAGAGTGCTTCTGTTCATATTGTTTTTCCCTTTTTCTTTCTCCGGGCATGATGACGGAAAGGAACTGCTTAATATGGCACTTGATAGGTGTGAACACCTGGAAAGTTTGGAAGATTACCGGGATATACTTTCCCGGTACGGAATGACAGACAAGCTCCCGCTGGCCTGCCCCCTGAAAGAGAAGTTCCGTATCAGCAGCACGTATGGCGGCAGGATTCATCCTCTAACGAAAAAACGTAGTTTCCATTCGGGTATTGACATGGCTGTGGAACTGGCCGCACCCGTCTATGCCACCGCTTCGGGTACGGTTACTTTCGCGGGGAAAAAAGGCGGATATGGAAGATGTGTCGTTATACGGCATTCTTACGGCTTTGAAACGCTGTATGCTCATCTGGCTGCGTATTATACCACAAAAGGGAAAAAAACTCGTGAAAGGGGCTGTAATCGGCTTTGCAGGGAGTACGGGAAGAAGTACCGGCTATCACCTACATTATGAGATAAGGAAATACGGCAAAACTATAAAACCATATTGGTATGGATATGACAATCAAAGATGAAATAGAACAACTTATCCTGCGGTGTATCGCTTCCGACGGGCTGAAGGCTTGTCCGAAGGATCTGGCTTTCCTGGAGAAATACGGGCTGAAGAACCTGTTTTTCTTTTCTGTGGAATATGGAATGGAAGGTGCGGATACACAGTCACTCGACGGCAGGGCAAAAAGCCAGATAAGATGGAATCTCTATGTGACGGACTTCCCTCTCCTGCGGCGTATGTATGAGCGGGAAGGGAAAGGAGCATTGATGGAGTGCCTTTATTTGGAGGAAAGATATTTCAGGAAGTTCCTAAGCATAACCGGACAGGAGGATAAGCCATGACAAATCTGTCGGTTGTCAATTACATAGAGCGGATCAACCGGACGTACCGCTTCATCCGGATGGAAAGTACAGGCAGTCTAAGTGAACTGGCCGCCAAAGTGCGGGTAAGCGAGAGAACCATCAGCAATTATCTGGAGGAACTCCGGTTGATGGGAGCGGAAATAAAGTTCAGCAGGGTAAGGAATACCTATTATTTTGATAACCGGTTCGTGCTTTATGCGACGTTCGAAGCACGTATTGAGGCGGAGGTATTGAATGATTCAGAATAGCATCTTGTATGCAATTATAACAAATCTTTTAAAAACAATTAATTATGAGAAAAGTAAAATTCTTATTGTTGGCGGCATTGACGGCGATGTTCGTTGGCTGCCAGAGTGATGAAGTTTTGGAGCAGGACTCCGGCAATGACAGACCGACTCCTACCGGTGATACACGTATTACCATTGAAGGAGAAGGTATGAAAGATGTAACAACCCGTTCTTCGGATGGAAGAGTTGATTTTACTGGGGGATATGCAACGGGAGCAGGATTATATGATGGACGCAAGCATGTTTGGGTTGAAGCCCATCCTGATGCTGGTTATGAGGTGAGCTATTTTTATGGCGGACCATCAAGCGAGCCTAAAAAGTATGACTATGTACAATCTGGAACATCCGTATTTGATGTAGACTTAAGTGGTCAGGATCATACTTTCCATTGCGGGTTCAAGGAGAAGAAACGTAATTTGACTGTCAATGCAGGCTCCGGTGGTTCCGTTTCCCCATCAGGAACAAACAGCTACCAGGTGGAAAATGCAATCAATATTACAGCCACTCCAAATACAGGATATAAATTTTCCGGTTGGATTGTGACGGAGGGAGATGCAACTATCGCAAATTCAGGAAATTCAAGTACCACTGCAACCTTGCATAGTTCTAACAGTACTATTGCAGCAAATTTTGAGCAAGATATACCGGAGTTGATTGAAAACCAATTATCAGTTTCTCTTGACCGAGTTCAAGGCTATCCCCATTATGTGAAGTTTATTGTTACATCTGATTATCCGATTACATCTCCCATTACAATTACTTATCAGGTGCAAGGAGAATTTTATGTAGATAAACAGGATGAATGGGGAGGTGCACAGCCGCCAACAGAAAGCTTCCAAAGCAGGGATTGGACCAGAACGTTAAATGTGGGGCAATCTGTATGGGAATTTAAGGAGCAACCGGATGTATATGGAACATTAGATCCGGGACTTCCGGGGAAAGCAAGTATTATATGGGCACAAGGTGGTATTTATTTTGAGGAATTTTCTGATAGCAAATTTCATTATGTCCAGGGAAATACTTATGATGAGTTCAGATGATTAAGATTTTAATGGCATAATACAAAATATTGTGCAGATAGGAATCTATATTATGTTAAAAAAGAAGGTGTCCAAAGATGTGAGACACCTTCTTATGTTTAACAGGAGATAGTAGTTGTTATTTTATTATAAAACCACAATATTATAAGTTATTCCATTGTAAACATAGGTATCTCCATTGATCTTTTCAATACCATTTACATAGATGTTCCAACCCCAACTGCCACCATTGGATACTCCAAGCCAGAAATTATTATGGTCAGACTCTTTTTGTCCGGCTTTTAACGTTACAGTAGTAGTTCTTTCATAACTTGTTTCCTGGGGTGGATCATAGCGGTCATCCCATTCTATTATTGTCTGCCAGGCTGTGAGTCTAACTTCAAAAGGTAAAATCACGTTTGAACTGATATACATATCATCAAATCCATCAGATTGTTTTCCATGAAAGTATATATCTATGGAATTCATGCTAAAGTTTGCTGTAATAGTACTGTTAGAACTATGCAAAAATGAAGTCCCGGTGCATCACTGCAGCGGGACTTCTCCACTTTAAATTCATCTTATGTCATGCCAATGAATTACATTTCCATACCGGTATCCGTCGTCAATTCTTTTATCCGGGCCATCTGTTTGTCCAGGAAATAATCAGCATACAGACTGTATGTCCCGTTTTCATAGAAACTGATCAGTCCTTTGCGGTAATTCAGGATATCGGCATCTTTTGAGGAGTACACCGGAATCAACCCAGCATTCATCATCACAATACTTTCCACAAGACGTGCCGTACGTTTGTTGCAGTCGATGAATGGCTGTATCCGTGCAATGTTGCAATGAAGATACACTGCACGTTCAAGAGGGTTCTCCAGCTCCGTCTGCCGATAAAGCACTTCGCTTAGTTTGAAACGTATTTCATATACGTCCCGAGGAGGTATATAATCGGTTCCAGATATCCTTACCGGACGTGTGCGAAACTGTCCGGCTTCTTCGTCGGAAACTAATCCGGAAGACAAACCTGAATGCAGCCGGAGCAGAGTACGTTCATCTATTACTTCAATATTCTTCCCCTTATGGATATATTCCATTTCAGAGACAAAAAGGTTATGCAGGTTCTTCAGCATTTTTGCATCCTCATATCGTTTTTCCGATGTGATGCCGTCTTTTAGAAGGGCTTCCGTCTCAACGTATGTATATGTGTTCCCTTCAATCTTTCCAGAATAATAGCACCACACTACAGCCAGATTATGTATCTCAGGTGATGTCAGATCACTCAATTTTGCCAATGGAGACTGAAGTATCTGTTCTGCCTTTTGTAATTGCTTATTTGAAAATATATTCATAACATATAAATTTTAGTGCCAGCTCTGAGGCGTTACTTTCACATAATTTGTCGTTTCATCCCAAATATACCCTCCCGTATAATTGCGATTAAACAGATAATCGGCATCACACCGGAGCAATATCCACTTATCCGAATTTTCAGCTCTCCAATACAGATGTACAAGCGGACTTGCATACCCAACGCCGTCATGTGTGGGGTTTAAATGTTTAACCGGAAACTGACAACTCATGATACCTTTCCAAAAACGTGTTCCTTCCGGGATGCTCACAGAGATCATGCCTAATTCATCACGCCATTCCTCATCGTTTACGGCTCCTTCTTTCTTGTCGCTTGGTCTGTATGAATTGGACTTCAGCTTAAATTCACGTTCCCACACAGCTTTTATTTTTCCTTTCAAGGCTTTTTCTCCTTTGTTTGACAAAGTATATACCAAATTCCACGGAGTATCATCAGGCACAGGATATACAAGAATAGAAGTATATCCTTGTCCTTCCACTTCCATCATGCGTAATGCCGGCAGATTATCCGGTGCAGGTGCTTTTACTTCATACAGCCATTCCTCATCCGTACTGCCATAGTCATAATCTACTGCCTTGCACCACATTGTTTCTCCTTTCTTACGGAACAGAGGAACAAGCTGGTATGTACCGGGAGCGGAAGTAATATAGCACTGGATACGCTTACCGTCCCATGCACCATTGGTCTTGATGTCTATCGGCTGGAATTTCTCCACTATCTCATTGGTTCCTTCCCTCATGAATACAAAGCGCAGTTCTCCTTCCGATGTACCGCACCAGGGATAGTAGAATGTACCGAAAACCTTACCTTCATTCTGATAGCAATCATAGCCGTATTCCGTATAGTTCGGCCAAATGGTAAATTCGTAATCTTCCGGATTCGGATTGAGTATGATTTCATCCGTCTTACCATATCGGCTCCAATATTCCACATCTATATCAACCTGTTCCTTGTTTACCGGGGAATTATAGTTTCCTGTCATTTTCAAGGTGTAGGTGTATTTCATACCTGCCTGCCATTCATGCAGTACCGGGAATGTATAGGTATGTTCCTGCCCGTCAATGGTAAAACTTACATATACCGGTTCGTCGTGCGCCGGCTTGGGCATAAGGATGGCATCCACAATCACCGGGTTGGCATCATTGAGCATGTAGTTCCCGCCGGCCTTGATTATCCCCCGACCTGTTCCGTAATCCTTTGTTATCGTTCCTGCCGTGGCATCAAGCGTTCCAGCCGTATATACATTCTTGAAAGTCATGTCCGATACCAGCCCCGTACCCATGTATTCGTCTTTCATCAGGCGTACGCGTACCAATGTCATCGCATGCTTCATTTCCAGACTTGCAGTCGGAATATCCTTTGTTACCTTAGCCGTTCCATACAATATGTCGTCCTGGTCTGTCAAGTCGAAAGCAACCTTCGCATAGTCGGTCACAGCTTTGTCATACGGCAGATATGCTACTACATCGGCATCTCCTTCCACCGGTACATCCCGGTCTGCATTCCAGGTTTTCCCGTCAAAAAGATAAGAGGCGTTCTTTGTTGTCTGGCCGGTTCCACTTGTAGCGACAAAGACCCCCATGTCATGTCCCGGCATGAATGCTTCTATAATCCCTCTGGTCTGCGACATTGATTGTAGCGATGCAGTAATGCCCAACTGTATTTTGTCCGGCTTTTCATCCGATTCATCCTTGTCTCCCGGTCCTACTACCGGCGGTTCGGGTTCCGGCAATACCCCATCCTCTCCGCATGAAAAAAGCGTGCATGCGAGTGAAGCTGCCAATATGTATCCGTATATCTTCATTGTTCTTAGTTCTTAAAATAAAGTATATTACTTAATAAGTATATTATATATTTTACTTGTTTACATACTTTCTCCAGAATTCTTCCAGCTTGTCGCGGTCCAAAGTCCCGTCTTCCCTGACGAAGCATCCCACTATTTTTTCAAGTACCGTTTTGACTCCCCTGCAACGGTGATCGGACGCGAATGACCTTAGCTCCCATACCAGATCCTCTGTTATTGCAATGCTTTGGTTATATGCCTTTCCTGCCGTTTTTTTTTCTTTCACAGGATTTTCTCCTACTATACCTTCCAAAGATATCCCTTTTGATTTGAACTCTTTCATAACGTCTATACAGTTATTCCTATTTTGCATTTAACTTTTCAATTCTCAGGAGAAATTCCTCTGTCAATTTGCGGTAATCCTCCGCTCCATTGGATGAAGGCGCATAATCGAAAATGCTCATGGCATTGTATTGGGCTTCTCCCAATGCCACATTGTTACGGATCACCACCTCGAATACGCTTTCTCCCAATGTCTCCTTCAGGCTTTCCCTGATATCCAGGTCCAGTTTCCTCTTGGCATTATATCTGGTCATGAAGTAACCGAGTATCCGGACGCCGGCTCCGAGCTTCCTTTTCAGCAGACTGATGATATAGTGTATTTTCTCAATTCCTTTCATTGCGAAATAATTTCCGTCTGTAGGTATGATTACAAAATCACTTGCCATTAATGCGTTCTGTGTGATAATCCCCAATGAAGGCGGGCAGTCTATCAATATATGATCATACTTTTCTTCCAGGCCTTTTATGATTTCCCTGAAAAGGAATTCTCTGCCGGGAGCCGTATTCATTACCACTTCCATTGCCGCCAGATCCAATGATGTCGGTATGACATCCACCTTTTCCAACCATTTTTGCGGTTTCAGCCTCAAAGGTTTGTCCTGCATACAATCCTGCAATACACTCTCAAGCAGGCTGTCCTGGGAAAGGCTTGCCATTTCTTCCCCGAATGTCGCTATCGTCGTATTTGCCTGCGGATCTGCATCGATAATGCAAACCTTTTTGCCATAGAACTTTGCAATTCCGGCTGCCAGATTCAATAAGGATGTGGTCTTTGCAACCCCGCCCTTATGATTTACACATGCTGTCGTTAATGTTTTCATTATATTTATATCTCCTTGATTATTACGGTGTAAAGATAGTAATAATTGTGCATTACTGCAAATATTTTACCATGTTTTTACTTATTAAGTATGATACTTGAATATATTTTATATTGTATTAATTAAAATATCAATATGTATATATAAGTAATTTACTTGTTTTATTTGTAAAGCATAAACATATAAAAAGTATTTTACTTTCAAGAGAAAACCGGTGTATCAGCCGGGATGCTTAATAAATGTAAAACGCAACGGCGTTGCGGCAAATTAAAATACTTTCGTTCAAAACATGAAAGCAGAAAATGCTTACGGCATGTGATAAAGTGGCAGGAAAGGTTGAAATCGTTTCATGTGTTACCGGAGAAGTTCCGAACGGTTTAAGAAATGAAAAAGCCCCCGGCCTGTTAAAAGTAACGCCAATCACTTTGTAACATTACGCAGAACCGCGCAACCGGGGGCAAGTACCCTCTGTTACGGTTCTGCTTTTTTATGTTACAAAAATGATTGGCGTTGCAAAGATACAATAAAATTATATATATGACATTATTCGAGATATTAAACCTAAACAAGGAACTATTGGAGCTTTTGGCCGAAATGGGTTCCAAGCCGGATGACTACAAGTATATCAGTCTGTATAAAGAGTATGAGAAGATGCGCAATACCGGCGACAAAGTAACCTATTGTGTTACCGTCCTTTCTGCCAGGCATGGTGTCTGTGAACGTAAGGTGTACGAGATTATCGGACGTTTTAAAAAGAAGTGTATGCATCACGCAGTATGAGTGTGCTATTTTTTTTGTTTTCATGGGTGAATAAGAAGAACTTTGCGCCTGAATTATGAACACAACCATTATATAACACGCTCAAAAGACTATAACAATGGAAAAGACTTACTCCCAGGCTCCGCTTCCTTTCGTGGGTCAGAAACGCATGTTCGCATCGGAATTCAGGAAGGTTCTGAAGCGTTTCAGTGACAAGACTGTTTTCATCGACCTGTTCGGTGGTTCCGGCCTGCTGTCGCATATCACCAAACGGGAACGGCCGGATGCCACTGTAATCTACAATGACCACGACAACTATCGTGAACGTCTGGGGAATATTCATCGTACCAATGAACTGCTGGAGGACCTGCGTGAGACAGCCAAAGGTTATCCCCGGCATAAAAAGATCACAGGCAGTATGCGCGATGTGTTTTTAGAGCGCATACTTCAGGACGAGCAAAACGGTTTTGTGGATTATCTTACCCTTTCATCATCCCTTCTTTTCTCCATGAAGTATGTTCTGAACTTTGAAGAATTGAAGAAGCAGAACCTTTATAACAAGTTGCGCCAAAACGATTACAACTGTGACGGTTATCTTGACGGTCTGGAAGTGGTCTGTTGTGACTATAAGGAACTTGCGGATAAGTACAATGCCGATACGGATGTTGTCTTTCTGGTTGATCCGCCCTACATGGCAACGGATATCAGTACATACAAAATGGACTGGAGGCTGCAGGATTACCTGGATGTACTGCTTGTCCTAAGCGGGCATCCGTTTGTCTATTTCACTTCCGGAAAATCACCCATACTGGATTTCTGTGAGTGGATGGAGCAACATCCTGGTATAGGCAATCCTTTCAGGGGGACATGCAAGTCCACACTTACGGCACGAATGAACTACAACTCGTCCTATACGGATATCATGCTTTACAAAGGGACTGCAGAAGCAGCTTAAGAACGTCCTTATATACCATCATATACATTTTACCACCTTGAATTCATCTTAGAGGACACTCCGGATGTGATATCCTGAGTGTCCGTTCTCTTTTTATTGTATATCGCAACGCAATTGCGATGAACCGCCGTACCTTGCTTCCCGAAAGCATATCATTATAATTAAAACAGACAGTTATGTTGAATAAAAGCAGTGCATTACCGGGAACAGCCCGGTTAAAGGCGATCCTGGAAGATCCGGATACGATTCTACAAATTGAAAACCCTACCGAGAAAATGCAACTGGCCGCAGTACAGAAAAAGCCGGAACTCATTGGGCATCTTCCTTTTGCCACAGAAAAGGTACAGCTCTCGGCTGTCATCACCTCTGCGGAAAGCATCTTCCTGATACACAACCCTTCACCGACAGCCTGTTTCGTCGCTATGGAAGGGATATTGGGACTAAGTCTTTTCCCCGGCCGGACAGTACTGGAAGCGGCAAAAGAACTGGTGCTGCAGATGCAGAAAGACAAAGCCGGGGAAAGGTCGAGTACAGCAGCCATTGAAAAATTCATGAAAGAAGTCGAACCTTTTAAAAACTGACACATATATGCCTACCGTTTTAGAACGACTGGCCGCCCTTTTCAGCCGGGATATGAGGGCGGTTCTCCGAAATCCCCGCGCCATCAGCATGATTGAAAACCCTTCCGAGCGTGTCCAGATGGCGGCAATACGAAGGGACAGAAGTGTTATCTGCTTCATAGACAAGCCTGCGGAAAAGGTACAGCTTGCCGCAATCAAGGGAGCCCCGCATAATATCCATTTCATTGCCACACCCAGTGAAAAAGTGCAGCTTACCGTCATACGCAACAGGCCTGTCTATATCGGTTTCATTTCTTCCCCTACGGAAAAGGCCCAGATAATGGCCGTGGAAAGAAAACCGGAATGCATCTCCCTGATAAAAAAGCCTGCGGAAAAAGTACAGTTAATGGCCGTATTGAGAAATCCTCAATACATCGCTTCCATCAAGGAACCTGCAGAGAAGGTACAATTGGCGGCCGTACAGAAAGCTCCGGAGTATATCCGGTATATCAAATCCCCTTCCGAGACAGTACAGCTGGCCGCAGTACAAGCCAGGGGAGAAAATATCGGTTATGTATCCGCACCTTCGGAAATCATGCAGTTTGCTGCAGTCAGGGAGAATCCCGGTAATGTCCGGTTCATTGAAGAACCGGCGGAGAAAGTACAGCTTTTTGTTCTGCATACTGACAAAAAAGCCGCACAGCTCATCCGGCATCCTTCGGAAGAGGTGAAAAGACAGGCAGAGGAGATGTACGGTGTCAAACTGGAAGGTGTTGCTGAGATAAAAAACGAAACGGAAACAGAAGCAGGAACTGCAACATCGAAGGACAAGGACAATGCCGATGCAAATGAAAACGCTTCTGCCGGGAAGAAAAGCAGGGAGACGCAAAAGCCGTCCGCCAAAACCGTAAAGGCCGCCACCGAAAAACTGGACGGGGAGATAAAGGACATCAATATGGAATATGACAAAGCCGTCCGGGAGATCCGGCAGAAAGAAGATGCCGGTTCCCGTCAGTCCGCGCTTCGGAGTGCCGGGGCAAATAGGGACAGACAGCTTGCTAAAGCCGTCGGGCAATTCAGTGAGTCGTCAACTTCCGGAAAGAAAGGGTACGATATGGAAAACATCATCAAGGATTTGCGCAAGGAAGGTGTCAAGGTGGAGAATATGCAGGCTACGGAATGGAATGCCCTGCTCAAAGGCAAGAGTATAAGTTCTTCCGCCGGTTCCACCACCCGGAAGGCCGCGACAAAAAGCCGTGCGTTGATGCTTTCGAAAACGCCGGTGGGATATACGCTCAAAGCTATAGGTACGACCAACCGGATGAGCCGGCAGGCCAGTGCCGATATGTAGAAGTTGAGTTCGTAATCTAATAGTATTACTTGTTTACTTATTTACTTTAATTTTATTTGAAGTAAATAAGTAAACAAGTTTTTCTTTCCGGATAAATCATATTGTCGTACTAACCGATAGTTAAGCTGATGGAAAATACATCTGAAAATGTTTTCACAAATGAAGAACAGGATATCATAGCGCGCAGCAAGGCGGCAGGATGTTATATGCAGGCTCCGAACGGACAGCCCACAAATTTGAATGAAAGGCAGTGGGTACAGGTCAGAACCGGAGCCTTCAAGGCATGGTTCGGAGATTGGGAAAAGGCCGCACGCATAAAAAAACTGTATAATGCCAGACCTGTGGAAATAACAGGCAATGAGATTGCACCGGGGGATGATCTGAAACAATACAAGAAGAATGCCCTGGAATACGGCAAGAACCTGCGGGGTGAATATACGAATAAGGATACAAACACCCCGATATCCCTGACCGGCGGTAACAGTCGCGGCGGCATCCGGGAAATACTGCAGCATGACTACAAGGACAAGGAGCATCTTCAGAGCATTGCCGCCATTCCTCGGATTATAGAGGATTCGATTTTCATAGACGAGCTTCCCAACGAGGATGTCGGCAAGTATCCGGGGATAAAGTCGTTTTCCTATTATGTATGCGAGTTAAAGATAGGCGGGAGCAATTATACCGTCAAGGCGGTTATCGCCAATCAATACAACGGCATCAGATACTATGACCACAGACTCTCAAGCATAGAAAAGAGCGAATTGCTCTCAATTATCCCAACAATACAAAAAGCTGGAATTGAAAGTAATCCGCTCCTTTCCAATTTCAAAGATAAGCGTTTGTTTTCTATTCTCCAAACAAACAGCTCAAAAGTTGTGGATGAGAACGGGGAGCCGTTGGTGGTCTATCATGGTACATCCCTTTCAAGGGAGCAGGAAGGGCACAAAACCCGGTTCAGGATTGACGATGACTGGGTGATAGATGTGACCGACGCCCCTTTCCACACTTTCAGGGGCGTCGCATATGGCGGATTGATTTTCACCTCCTTTGACGAGGGAAAGGCCAGTAGCATCGGGTCGATACGCAGTATGGAACTGCCGGACGATGAAAACGGAGAAGAACAGTGGACGGAGGTAAGCTACGTATATGACCTCTTTGCCAATGCCAGGAAGCCTTTCGATGTAAAAGACGGGAATGCAGTCCGAGAGGTTCTGGATGAGTTAGGGGAAAATATTACAGCTTACGACTTCTATCTCGGTCTGGAACTCCCTGTTTCCCGAGAGGACGCGGAGAAAATGCTGGCAGGCGGTAACTCCTGGCGTATAGTGGAGACACCTACCATGCAGAAAGTCATCAGGGCAAAGGGCTATGATGCCATCCGGAGTATGGATGAGGGCGTCGAATGCCTGGCCGTTCTTGCTCCGAACCAACTGAAGGCGGCCGGCAAATATCTGTATTCGGAGCGGAACACCGGCGCTTTTTCGCCGGACATTGACGACATCCGTTTCCGGCAGGTATACCATGGCAGTCCGGCCTCCTTCGAACATTTCGACCGTGCCTTTACCGGAACCGGCGAAGGGGCGCAGGCCTACGGCTGGGGCACTTATGTGACAGAAGTGGACGCAATAGCCAAAAGGTATGCGGCCATCGGCATAAAGCGGGGAAACCACATCACCTATGACGGGGAGCCTTTATCCTCGGTACTTGACAACGAATATTATTTTGATGGCGTATGGAGAGTATGGAAACGTCAGATCCTTTCTTCCACCGACGTGGACAGTTTGAAACGGAACATTTCTTCCGTGTATATGGACGGGCGTGCTGCGGGCACATACAGCAGAAGGCGAAAGGCATTCGAGCAGCAGAAAAAGGATTTGCTTTCCGACATCGATGCCGGCAGGATATGCATTGAACTGCCACGCCACCTTTATACAGTGGAAATTCCGGAAAGCAACGGGACGAACTACCTGCGATGGGAGTCTCCGGTATCGCCGGAACAGCAAGGACAAATATTCCTGCAACTGCGAAAAGAGCATATACTTTTCTCCGGTGTTACAAGCGATTTTTGGAATGGCAAGTCCCATGTATGGAACAGTGGCAAGGAGTTCTATGGCTTTCTGGACTATATGTTCATAGATTTGGAAACGGACACTGATTCGGGACGTCTCGCCAGCGAGTTTCTTTCGCGGGCGGGTTTTACCGGTATTGACTATCCGGCGGAGTATTCGACCGGCGGCCGGGCTGACGGTGCACGGAACTATGTCATTTTCAATGAGGCCGACCTGAAGATAACCGCCCATGAACGTTTCCGTTTCATAGGAGAAAAAGGGGCTTCCAACCTTGACCGGTTTGAAGGAGTCTGTTCGCGTCTGGAAAACCTTGCAGTGGCCCGCGAAATGGAAAAGTCAGGCAAGGATGCCGGAACAATAAAAATGGCGACAGGCTGGGAACGCGGAGTTGACAGCAAGTGGCGCTATGAGACACCGGATTTCGAATACCATCCGGCCGGAGATCTGGGCTACTCACGCCTGTTGGAAAAACAGTCCTGGTACGGGGAGTTTGAAAATCTTCTTGACCGGCAAATAGAGGGGAAGATGCTCCCTGAGGTGGAGTGGAAACGTTTTGCGGAACTGACGGAACTGGCAGCCGGACTGAAGGAACAGGATGCACTGCGTGAACGGATTTATCTGGATGACTATGTGAAAGACGATGAACTGTTCCATGCCTATCCTGAAATGAAACAAACCCGGTTGGAGTTTGTAGACCTGCCATCGGCTGACTACGGCGGAACCTATCTCCATTCGGATAGCAGGATAGTAGTAAACATTTCCCGGACAGATGATGTAAAGTCCGTCCTGGCACATGAGATACAACATGCCATACAACGCATGGAGGGATTTGCAAGGGGAAGCAGCCCGGAGGAATTTAAAAATACGGCAGAGAATGTGATTCTGGATATCGTACAGGCCACTGACGGAAGGATTTTAGAGGGTGGAGGTTTCGACAACACCCCGAAAGGTATATTCGCTGCGCTTGGCCGGGAAGTACCCTATGGGACAATATTGAGGCGTTACGATTACCCTCTCAGCCTCGTGGCTGAAAAATACGGGTACGAAAATATCTTTGACCTGGTGAATGACATTGACCGGTTCAAAAGCAGCATACAGAAATACCGTTCCACTGCTGGGGAAGTGGAAGCGCGTAATGTGCAGGCCAGGATGAATTTTACTTCCGGCCAAAGACGGAACACGCTTGCCGTTTCCACCGAGGATATTGCCCGCAGCGAACAGATATTCCTTTCAAGGGAGGCCCGGATGGATGAACTCGCACGCCATGCGTCTTTTCTGGCCGGAAAACAGCATATTCCTTTGGAAGTGGTCCGTCGTGCCGATGAGGTAAGCTCTCCTGACGTGCGCGGCCTACTTTCCTGCGGAAAAGACATCCGGGGATGGTATGACATTCCCTCGCAGCATATATGCCTGTATCTTCCGCACGCCCGGGGGAAAGAGGATATCGAACGTACCCTGTTGCATGAAGGTGTGGCGCATTATGGTCTGCGCAGACTTATCGGGGACGGGCATATGGATGCGTTCCTGGACGAAATGTTTGCCGGCTGCGGGGAAAAGTTGCGCGGTGAAATTACCCGCCTGGCCGGGACGGAAAAATTAGACATACGGGTTGCCACTGAGGAGCATCTAGCGCATATAGCAGAGAACGGTATCGAACTGTCCGTTTGGGAAAGGATCAGCCTGGCTTTCAGGAACCTTCTGCGGAAGCTGGGATTCAATATCGAGATCGGCACGAAAGAGCTTAGAAGTATACTCCATGCTAGTGGGGAGAACCTGAAAAAAGCGGAAACAGCAGCCGCACCTGAAAAAATCCGGATATCCGGAGGTGAGCTTATACTGGAGCCAAAACATGGCAGTGCCTGTATCAAGAAAAGAGGTTCGGAAGTGGATGTAACACCGGTACTGGAGAAGATGAGAGAAGCGGGTGTCAAACCGGTTTCCTTTACTCCGGAACAATGGAGAATGCTTTTTAGCGGAAAATCCTTGCAGCTGGCCGATGGCAGGATGCTTATGGTTGTCAAGGGACCTTCGGGCTATGGAGTAAGGCTCACTGGGATGGCAGCCTTAAAGAGGAAAGTTACAGAAATGGAATTATAACGGAAATAATTTGCGATATGAAAACGGATAGACACAAGTTTCTTGATAAGGCTGAACCGGAGAATGAACCGGCGGGGATATGTAGTTTTTCCTGGGGAAACCGGGAGCTCAGGATCTTTGGTGAACAAATGACCTTACAAGTCAACGGAATTTCCCATGATATGACTTCTGTGTTGGATGAACTTCGTGATATCGGGGCAAAACCGGAGAAGACAAGTCCCGCCAGATGGATATCACTACTGCGGGGAAAGCCGACTAACCTGCCGGGGTACGACAGACCGCTTATGATAATCAAAACCCCGTCCGGTTATACGGTCAGATGTCTGGAAACTACGAGTTGCAGGGATGATAAATCGTTGCAGATGGATTTACTGTAAAACAAGTAAATTACATATTAAGTATTAAAGTAAATTATTATAGTAGTATGGAGAATTGTGTCATTTATATCAAGCTGTTTATATTGGCAGTGGCTTCACTGATAACAGGAGTTTCCACCATAAGTCGCAAATGGTATATCAATTTCTTTGTTTTTTTGCTTTGCATAATTGTTGAAACCTGTCTGGCATATCTGTTTTTTCCGGCATATGTGTTTTATCCGGCATGTGCTTCCCTGGTCATATTCGTCCTGTCATGGTTATGGGAACGGGGCAAACCGAAAAGCCCCGGAGAAAACAATAACCCGATCAGGCTCCCCGTACAATCGGGAATATCGAAAAACTATCTGGAATTTTATTATTACTATTCCAATTTCCTGATTTATGGCGGAGCCGGTTCAGGAAAGACCAAGAGTATAGGCAAGTGGTTGTTGGAGGAATATATCCGTTTGGGGTTTGCCGGCTTTATATACGACTTCAAGGACATCGATTATACCCGGACTGCCTATAACCTGATAGAGAAGCATGGTTATCCGCACAAGTTTTATTATGTCAGCTTTGACAGGCCCGCGCGTTCATACCGTTTCAACCCGCTGAAAGTTGTAAAGGACCGCACCGAACTGTTGCAGCTCATGGAGGATATCCTGCTTGCGCTGCTTCCCAAGAAAGAACAGCAGAATGAATGGGTGGCCGGTGGGCTGGGTATTCTGCGTGGAGTGGCTTTCAGGTTTTGGGACGAGTTTCCCGAATACTGTACGCTGCCTCATATCATGGCGTTCATCATGACGGCTTCTTCCCGGCAGCTTTCCATGTTTCTTCAGCAGAATCTTGTTTCGGAAATGATGGCCGGTGCTTATCTGAAGGCAGAAGGCTCCGAGAAGACACAGGCCTCCTATCTTTCCACCCTGTGTAATAATCTGGCAACCATATCACAAAACGAGGAGATTGCCTATATCCTTTCGGGGGATGATTTTGATTTCAACCTGATCGACCCGGAAAACCCCAAACTGTTTGCCATCAGCAACAGCTTCTCCAAGAACTCGGTCTATGCACCTGTCATAGGCATGCTCATGAGTATATCGGCCAGACAGTTCACCATGCAGAACAAGATCCCGTTCGTGTATGTTCTGGATGAAATGACAACGGTGAACATCAAGAACTTTGAAACGCTGCCTTCAGTATTGCGTGAATATCTGTGCGCTTTCATCCTGCTGACACAGTCCGGTTCCAAGCTGGAGAACCTGTATGGTAAACTCGACAGGGCATCGGTGGAAGCCAATTTTGGAAATCTCTTTCTCGGACGTACCAAAGACGTGGAGGCATTGAAATATTACCCGTCGATATTCGGTAAGGAGGAAAAGGAGCGGAAATCCAGAAGTACCGGAAAAAGTGGCGGTGGTACGAACAGGAGCGTGACCGTATCCTCACAGAAAGAGGACATCTATCAAGGACGCGATTTTGCGGATTTGGAACCGGGAGAGTTTATCGGTTCGGCCACCCGTGCCAATGTAGACTATTTCAAGGTGAAGTTAAAGGAGTTCAACCAGAAGAACGAGAAACCTCTGCCGGATGTCAGGGTATTGGAACCTGAAGAAATCAGCAGGAATTTTGCAAGAATACTTGATGAAGTCCGTGAACTGTTTCCCTGTGAATAGTGATAACGGCATATAGGTTCTGGTTCTTGTATTACAGTAGAAGCCTTTGCGGATTATCCAATTGCTTCTCCTATCACAATCTCATATAGCACACAAGGAACTTTCACATACTATGATGATCCACATGCACCCTGTCAAACACCTATAGACTACTTTAGCAGCAAGATTCATACTAAGACTTTAAAGGTTGAAGAATCTGATTGGGAATGCTAAGTGATGCTATTCTATTAATCATATCCTCTGCTAAGGTAGATTTTGATATTTTTTTAATTCTCAATATAATTATATATAAAATAGAATAACCGTTTGGAATAAGAAAGAGGATGTATCTTTAGGATATGACCTATTTCTTTTTCCCCTGCGGAAACCTCCGCCCTTTCCTCGCCGGCAACGAAAAAAACTTTTCTTCCCAGTTGCCTTATCCGAAATTTTAAATACCTTTGCACTTGAAATGGTTCTGTTTTGTCCGTCCGGGCAAGCAGATTAAAAGGGAATCGGGTGAAAATCCCGGACAGTCCCGCTGCTGTGAAACTCCATTTTCAACTTTGCGAAAAATACTTATGCCACTGATGTAACGGTTACATTGGGAAGGTTTCGCGAGGGGAGTCAGTCAGAAGACCTGCCATCATTCATTACCTCCTGTCCTCTGGGGTTAGGACAACGGTCAGTTTTAAGTTTACATTTTTAAGCTTGTGAGTTTTTGAGTCCTTTAGCCAATGCAAAGCAACAACTTATAAACTTACAAACTCAAAAACTAAAGACCTAAATACTTAATATTAAACATACAACGCGTATGATGTATTGCAAATGCAGAAGGCATCTGTCCTTTGATATCCTACTGTTCCTTGCGATTTGCATTGGAGGGAATACGCCCTTATGGGCACAAAGCAGGCTGGACAGCATCCAACAGTTGGACGAAGTGGTGGTCACCGCCAAGTCGTACAAGGAAGTTATCCCTGCGCAGAAAATGGACAAGCTCACTCTACAGTCGCTGAACAGTTTCTCCGTGGCCGATGCCATCCGTTACTTCTCGGGTATCCAAATCAAGGATTACGGAGGAATAGGTGGACTGAAAACTGTGAACATCCGCAGCCTCGGTACCCACCATGTGGGAATTTTCTATGACGGCATCCAATTGGGAAACGCCCAAAACGGACAGGTGGATTTGGGTAAATTCTCATTGGAGAACATGGAAGAAATCTCGCTTTACAACGGGCAGAAGAGCGAAATTTTCCAACCGGCCAAGGACTTCGGTTCTTCAGGCTCGGTGTACCTGCGTTCGCGCACGCCACAATTCGCCGAGGGAAAGAAGTATAATCTGAAAGCCACCGTCAAGGGAGGCTCATTCGATTTGATCGACCCTTCCATCCTCTACGAATACAAGTTCAGTGACCGGATGAGTGCTTCGTTCAACGCAGAGGTTATCAACTCGTCCGGAAAATACAAGTACCGCTACAAACGGGTGTATCCCAACACCCACCAGGTGATGTACGACACTACCGCCGTGCGCCAAAACGGTGACGTATTCTCCACTCGGATCGAAGCCGGACTCTATGGCAAAATACCCGAAGGCTTCTGGCGAATAAAAAGTTACTTTTATCACTCCAACAAGGGTATTCCCGGAGCCATTGTAAATAATGTATGGAAGAACTCGCAGCGGCAGACCGACCGGAATTTTTTTACACAGGGCACTTTCCAGAAATCCCTGTCCCGCCGGTTCGACCTGCAAGCCAACGTGAAGTACGCCTACGATTATATGAACTATGTTAACCCGGACACCACGTTAATGCTGATAGACAACACCTTCAAGCAACAGGAAGTGTATGCCTCCGTGGCAAGCAAATATGCCGTCAACCGCGTTTGGGACATCGCCCTTTCGGCCGACATGCAATATAACGTTCTACACTCGAACATGGACGGCTTTGTCTTCCCCCGCCGACTGACCACTCTGGTGGCAGTGGCCACTGCGCTCGACTTGGGTAAAGTGAAGATACAGAGCAGCTTGCTCGCCACTTGGGTGCGCGAACGCATTCGCTCCGGCAACACAGCTCAGGAAGATTCAGCCAAGGCAGCTCCCGACAAGCGGGAATTTACTCCTGCCGTCTTTCTGTCTTACAAGCCCTTCAAGAGACACGATTTCAACATCCGCGCCTTCTACAAGCAGATATTCCGTATGCCCACCTTCAACGATCTGTATTATACGGACATCGGCAATATTGCCCTGCGCCCCGAGTTCACCCACCAGTACAACCTTGGGATGCAGTATGGAAAGACGTTCAAACGCGGATGGATAAGCCGCATCGACCTGCAGGCAGATGCCTACTACAACGAGGTGACGGACAAAATCGTGGCCGTGCCCAAAGGAAACGGGCAGTACCGTTGGATGATGATGAACCTGGGCTACGTGGAAATACGGGGCATTGACGCCTCGTCCACCACAGAATTCCGCCTGCCTTGGGACATCCTGCTGAACCTGCGCCTGACCTACACCTACCAGAAAGCACAGGACTTTACGAAACGCAAAAGCGACGTGCTACAAAACCTGACCTATGGCGGTCAAATTCCTTATATACCTTGGCACAGCGGGTCGGTCATCGCTGGCATCCACTGGCGATCGTGGCAGTTGAACTACAGCTTCATCTATGTAGGCGAACGCTACCACAGTTCAGCCAACATACGCGAAGACTACGAACAGCCATGGTACACGCACGACATGGCCCTCATTAAAAACTTCAAAGTCAAGGATACCAACCTGCGCTTGGCACTGGAGGTCAACAACCTGCTGGCACAAGACTACGAGGTAGTACTGAACTATCCCATGCCCAAACGCAACTACAAACTGTCATTCACTGTTGAAATATGAAGCAAAACATACGCTACACACTTATCAGCCTCCTGGCGCTCTGCACCCTCGGCAGTTGCCGGGACGATGTGGAGATGATTCTCTCCGAAGACGAATACACGGGCTACACCCGCACCCCGGACGGTTACCGCGGGTTCTACCTGCTCAACGAAGGTAACATGGGCAGCAACAAGTCCACACTGGACTACTATGACTTTACCACCGGCATATACACCCGCAACATCTATGCCGAAGTGAACCCCACCGTTCCCAAGGAACTGGGCGATGTGGGCAACGACATCGGCATCTACGGAAGCAAGATGTATGCCGTCATCAACTGCTCCAACAAAGTGGAGGTGATGGACTACCAGACCGCCAAACGAATCGGCCAGATAGACATTCCCAACTGCCGCTTTATCAAGTTTGCCGGGCGGTACGCTTATGTCACGTCCTATGCCGGGCCAGTGGAAATCAACCCTAACTACGAACAGATAGGTTACGTGGCCCGGGTTGACACCGCTACCCTGAAAGTGGTGGATCGCTGCCTGGTAGGATACCAACCCGACGAACTGGAAATAGTGGACGGGAAAATCTATGTGGCCAATTCCGGCGGATACATGGGTGCTGGCGAGACTTCGGGTTACGAACGCACCGTGTCAGTCATTGACATCTATACCTTCACCGAAGAAAGGCGCATTGATGTGGCCTACAACCTGGAACGCATTAAAGCCGACCGCCGGGGCGATCTGTGGGTAAGTTCGCGCGGCGATTACAAGGGGCTGCCCGCACGCCTCTTCTTCATCGACCGTAAAAAGCAGCAGGTAACCGACACCATCCCCATAGCCGCCACCAACTACTGGATAGACGATGATCTGCTTTACGTGTACGGCACAGAATGGAGCTACATTACCAACGACTGGAATATCAGTTACTCCATTGTCAATACCGTGACACACGAGATAGTTACCCGCAACATCATTACCGATGGCACTAATAAGGAAATCGAAATGCCTTACGGCATCATGGTGGACCCGGAAACCAAGGACATCTACATCACCGATGCAGGCAACTACGTGACACCCGGTGCCCTCTACTGCTTTGACAAATACGGGAAGAAGAAATGGGTGCAACGTTCGGGCAATATTCCCGGACACTTCGCACTGGTTCCCATTTACAAGTCGGACAGTGCACAGCCTGATCCGGTGCTGCAGTTCCAATGAAAAAACACTCTTAAAAACTGATATGATTAAATGGATGAGTTTATTAGTCTACAAGTTCTTAAACCAATGTAAAGGAATAACTTAGAAACTTACAAACTCAAAAACTAACAAACTAAATACTTAAATAAAAATGAGAAAACAGTACTCTTTTCTATTATTGGCCCTCACCCTACTACTTTCCGCATGTTCCTCGGAAGATGAGAGTATGGAAGGTATCCTGCCCCCCGCCATCGCGGGGTTGGAAAGTGAATACACCCTGCTGGCAGGCGAAGAGCTGACTTTTGCCCCCACCGTGGAAAACGGAGAGCATGCCACCTGCCTTTGGACACTGGACGGTGCGGAAGTGTCGCGCGAAGCAACCTACACTTTCCTCGCTGGGAATGAAGCATATACCCACACCCTTTCTCTGCAAGTGAGCAATGAAGCCGGAAAGGACGAGAAAACCGCTCGCCTGAATGTCATCAGCCAGGGAAGCACCGTCACACTGGAAGCGCAAACTTACACGGTGGTCCCCATTGAGCTAAACGGCACCCCGCTGGGAGGAGGCACCTGGAAAGTGACCTCCGCAGCATCCGATCTGTACCGCCTCACCGGGGCCGATACCGATATCCCCTCGTTCATTGCCGCCCGCGAAGGACGCTACATCCTCACCGCCGAGAACGAAGGAAGCAAGACACATGTTCTTGTCAACGTAAAGGAGCGGTCCGGAAAGCTGACCTCCAATATTGCCTCCGTGCTTGACTATATGCCGGCACCCGGACAGTTTGTCAACGTGTTGCCCGAGTATGAGGAAGGAGACACCCACGAAGACATGGTACGCAAGGCCGGCGAGTGGCTGGTGGGGGACGAAGCCTATGCCATCACCCTGGGAGGCTGGGGCGGATACGTGGTCGTAGGCTTTGACCACACTATACCCAATGTGGCCGGATTGCGTGACTTCCGTATCAATGGCAATGCATTCGACGCGGTCGACAACGGACGACCCGATGCGCCCAAGGGAGGCAGCTGCGAGCCGGGCATAGTCATGGTGGCCTATGACAAGAACAAGAATGGACGGCCCGATGAGGACGAGTGGTACGAAATAGCCGGAAGTGGAAACTTCACCACCAAAACTGAAGCTTGGTACAGTATCGCCGTGGAGAACGGGAACGACACCGATGTGTTCCGCGACTACGAAATGACCTACTACCGACCCACCCGGGAAGAACCCGAAGAGAGCGCCGAACCAGACAACCCGTTGGCCTACATTACCATCAAGGACTATATACGCTGGACCGACAATCGGGGCAACAATGAGTACAAGGTGAAGAACGTGTACCATACTCAAACCTACTATCCCGCCTGGGTAGACGAGAACCAACTTACCTTCCACGGTATCCGCCTGGCCAACAATGCCATCAACGAAGGCAAATTCAATCCGGGAATCAATTCGGGAAGCGTCTACTTCGTACTCTATTCTTTCCGATACGGCTATGTGGACAACAGCCCCAATGTGGATGATAACTCGGCCATTGACATAGACTGGGCCGTCGACCGGGAAGGCAACCCTGTGGAACTCCCCGGTGTGGACTTCATCAAGGTGTATAACGGTGTAAACCAAGAAAACGGCTGGTTGGGCGAATGCTCTACCGAAGTGGAACGCGGTGAAGACCTCCACATGCAGGGCAAGCGCATCCCCACTCTGGAAGAATGAAACGGACAGAGAGAAATAACCATATACTAACTAAAAACGAATTGAAAACATGTATTTGAACAAATTATTTAAACTGCTCGTGCTCCTCATAGGGCTGACCTTCAGCTTCACAGCCTGTGACGACCATTATGATGAACTGAAAGGGGACATCAACGACATTTACGGCCAAATAGACGAACTCAAGACCGACATCGAGGCATTGAAAGGACAGGTCAACTCCATCCAGGGCATCGTGGATGCCATCAATGGTGGAAAAGTGGTGACCGATGTAAAGGAGACCGAAGACGGACGGGGCTACGTAATCACTTTCAACGACGCCAGCACCATCGAAGTAATGAAGAAGACCAACGGCTCCGCCATCAGCATAATAGAAGTGGAGGGCGTGTACTACTGGGCCATCGTGACCAACGGCATCCCTGCACAACTGCTCAATGAAGCAGGCGAACCTATTACTGTGACCGACAATACGGTTGAACTCACGCTGGACGAACACGGCTACCTGACACTGAACGGCAAGCGCGTGACCGATGCCAACGACGACTTCGTGCGCTTCAAGAAAGGCGAAAGCGGAGCTTTCTTTAAAGACATCATCGTGACGGATAAAAGCGTGACTTTCGTCCTGCCCGATGACTCACAGATTGTACTTAACAAGGAGACAGGTACTTTCCTACGCTTCGACACTGACCAGAAAATGCCTTTCTACCTGCTGAAACCAGGACGTGAAACCCGAATCAACATCAAGTTCTCGGCTAATCTCAAGACCCTCGAGGTGCTCTCTGCTCCCGAAGGATGGACCACGAACGTACATCGCGCCAACAGTTACGTGGCCGTGACTCCGCCCGCCAATGCTACCATGGGACTAGGGGAACTGCGCCTCCAGGGCACCGATGAAAACGGTCTCGTATACCTGGCCATCGCACGTGTCAGCGTGAAAGGAAGCGGATTTGCCGACCCGGCAGGCGTGTTCATCCTCAACGAAGGAAACATGACCACCGAAAACGGATCGCTCATCTACATTGACAAGGAAGGCAAAGTACTGGACTACGCCTACCGCACCATGAACGGTACGGAGCTGGGCAACGTGACGCAAGACATCTACATCTTTAACAAAAAGATGTACATCATTTCGCAGAACGGAAAGACCAATGCCGTAGGAACCGGGTTCGATAACGACGGCATGCTCGTGGTGGCCAATAGCGAGACCTTGGTCAAGGAAGCCACTTTCAATGAAGAACTTTCGGCCCTGAATTGGCCCACACACATCGCCGTGCTTGATGAGAAAAACATCTTTATCCGCGATAACTACGGCGTGCACCTCTTTGACAGCGAGGCAGGTATCGAAACCCTCATCGAAGGCTCCAAAGGGGCAGGCAAGCTGACCATGGCCGTAGCCGATGGAAAGGTGTTTGCTATCGCAGGCAGCAAGTTGCTCGTATTGGAAAAGGGAAAGACCACCGTTGGCAAGACCATTGACATGGGACAGCAGATTGCGGCTGTAGCCAAGGCCAACGACGGCAACCTTTGGGTAAGCATGCAAGGAAGCCCCGCGAAGATTGCCAAGGTGAACAGCAAGACCGGTGAAAGCATCAAGACAAACGTTGTGACCGAGGTTAATCTTAATGCTGGCGCAGGTGCCGGATGCTCCATCACAGCTTATCAGAATAAGCTGTACTACAGCGGACTGGGCAGTAAGATCTACCGTCACGACTTTGAAACGGGCACAACCACGATGCTGGGCGATGTCAAGGAATTCAATTCCGAAATGACCATGACCTACAATCCCATCGCCGTACACCCCATAACCGGGCACATCTACATGAACCGAATCAAGGGATATGGCTGGAATTTCCTCATCAACTCCATCTTTGAACTGGAAGACACCGGAAACGGACTGAAGATAGTGCATGAGTACCGCGACTACACCCACTTTCCAGCCGGCATCTTCTTCCCGGCCAGCTTCCCGCAAGCGGCAGGAGAATAATAAAACATGAGCAGCCATAGATTCTCTCTGCTATAGATTATGCTGTTCCGCCGTCCGCTCGGATTCTACCCGAGCGGACGGTTTTATTTGTTCAATGCTTCGATAAATTTTTATCGATAAATTTAATTAAACACTAAAGTGAAGGTGTATCGTAATAGTTCTCATTTTGATACATTTTTTGTTAATAAATTTCTAAGAAGAGATGAGGTTGCGTCAAAACGTTGGCACAACCTCTTTTATATTTTACAGTTCTGCTATATTTTCTTTTGGCTATGCTGCTCTTTCCTCATGCATTTGGCAACAAGTTGCTATATTCCAATTATATCGGGTTATAAA
>OGRQ01000802.1_pt1 | contig 34419 bp, 32 predicted proteins | sample 1553521 | NCBI WGS metagenome assembly OGRQ01 (sample SAMEA2580088, study PRJEB22360) | human gut metagenome | biome: human gut; feature: human-associated habitat; material: faeces | place: Denmark | collected 2008/2010
TATCTATAAAATGCATAATAGAATAATCAGAAATATTGGGATATATCTTTTTATATTTTTCCAGCATTCTCTGGACAACTGTACAGTTGTCCCTGTAATTCTCATATAATTTTTTTGATTTTTTAAGTAAATTTTCCGAACACTTGTTAACTATCATTTGAATGATCCTTCCTCAATTTGCACTGCTTATTTCTACTATTATACTCAAAAACAGCAGCCTTGTATATAGCTGCTGTTTCCGATTCTATCTATTTCTCAAATCCGTATACCCATTTTCCCCTCAAAAACAGATACAGGAAAATCACAGAGCTGATGCTCCAGGTCAGGGGATATGCCCAGAATATCACCCGGATATCTGAAATAAGACGGACTGCTACCGTGATATAGCTCACACGAAACAGACACCAGTCACAAAGCATGACTACCATAGGGACTGCCGCATGGCCGGATCCACGTAGTACTGCTGCAATACAATGCGAAAATGCCAGCAGACAATAAAACAACGCAATTATTCTCGCCTGCATCACACCATAATGTATTACACTTGGATCTCTGTTAAAAGCAGCGATCAGTACCGGTGCCGCCGCATATATGATAATGCCGATCAGCTCTGCAATGATCACCGAACAAATGATTCCAAATCTTGCACCTTTTTTCGCCCGTTCATACTGTCTGGCACCAAGATTCTGGCTGACAAAAGTTGTCAGGGCCATTGTAAAACATGTCACTGGTAAAAAAGCAAATCCCTCTACTTTTGAATAGGAACCACAGCCTGCCATTGCCATTTTCCCAAATGCATTGATATTTGACTGTACAAAAACATTTGCAATAGCAATCACTGAGTTCTGGAACCCGGACGGCACGCCATTCTGAATAATCTGTTTTAGCATATGCCTGTCAAAACGGATCATTCTTAACTCTAACCGATATTCTTCTTCCACACGCATCAGGTGGAACATACAAAGAATGGCACTGACAAACTGAGAAATAGCTGTTGCCAGTGCAGCTGAACCAACGCCCATACCAAGACCTGCAATAAAAAAAATATCCAGTACAACATTGATGCATGAGGAGATGATCAGATAAATCAGGGGGTGGCGACTATCTCCGACAGACTGCAGGATTCCAACAAAAATATTATACATGACAACCCCTATGGATCCTGCAAAATATGTTCGGAAATACACGATGGACTCCGGCAGCACATCAGCAGGTGTTCCCATCAGTACCAGAATTTTAGGAGCCAGAAACATTCCCATAACCGTCAGCACTACACCAGCCACAAGTCCAAACGCTACGGTTGTATGGATTGCTTTCTGCAGGCAGTCCTTTATTTTTGCCCCGTAATATCTGGCAACAACAACTCCGGCTCCCATGGCAATTCCATTGATAAATCCCACCATCAAAAAAATCAGATTTCCGGAAGAACTAACTGCAGCCAACGCATTACTTCCAAGAAAATTGCCTACGATCAGGGAATCTGCTGTATTATACAACTGCTGAAACAGATTTCCGAGAAATAGTGGAATGGCAAAAAGGATGATCTTTCTGGAGATACTTCCCTCTGTCATTCTTGAATCCTTTTTCATAATTTTTTGATACCTTCCTGTTTTTTCTTTATTATATCACAAAATTCTTCCTTATATTTATAATATCATGATTTGAAAAGAATCTCAAAATTTACTTTCGATCTGCAAAATTTAACTGAATCAAGTAAATCCCCTGCTTCTTCAGTAAAAAGTAGACAGGATTACTGTTGCAGATTTTTGTTTTTCCACAGTTTATCATCTCTTTGCGTCAATCCATATTTTTTTAAATCTACCGTTCCATTGACAACCTCAATTCCATCTGCTTCCAGTAGCTTTTTCTGTACATCTTTACCGCCGAAGGCAAAAGCCCCTGACAGTTCTCCTCTGAAATTCACTACCCGATAACAGGGAATATGCTCCGGATCCGGATTCTTATGGAGGGCATTCCCTACCGCTCTCGACATTCTCGGATTCCCTGCCATTTCGGCAACCTGACCATAAGTTGCAACGCATCCTTTCGGAATTTGCTTCACTGCCTCATAAATCTTCTTTGTCGGGCTGTATGTTACGAGATCATAGCTTTCGGATATCATTCTTTTAATATCTTTATCCGGTACCGTCCCATTTAGAATAATGGTATTCCAATGTTCCTTATTCTGATGATAACCAGCCTGTACAGATTCATAGGCACTTCGCCAAAAATCACGCCACTTCGGATCTGCTTTTACATTCAGATTAACATAACCGTTTCGTTCATAAATCCATAAAAAAATTTTTTTGTTTTCCCTCGCTCTTACCACTTGCCAGTTCTGATCACGGAAAGGTCTTTCCGTATATGTATTCTGAAATGATAAACCGAATTCCAACGCTGCTTCTCGTGTAATCATGCAATTTTGATTCATTTATTTCACCCTTATTCCCTGAAATTATTTCTAGCATCTTCATAATCTCTTGGAAATCCCTCAAACAAAATTATTGCCTTATCATACTGTTCCTCTTCATTCGCTTCCTCTATTGTCACACTCTCCTGTACCTGCATATCCGTATACTGAACACGAATAACTGCCTGCGGCCAGTTTATGCTGACCATTGCTGTTTTGTCTTTCTCATCTCCTGCTTTCCGGATAAGCTCCAACAATTCCTTCAGTACTTCCTTTGTCAGATAACCGCCTCTCCAGTGAAAAATAAGTACCCTGCCTTTCTTCGCCGCCTGCAAAGAACGTTTATACACATCCTCTTTCTTAGTAAAAGAAAGCTTCTTCTCCTTATAGTAAAAGTGCTCATGATCACCGCAGTGAGGCGCCGGCGCAATAAGAGGCTCATGATCCCTGAAAATCTGTGAATCATCCAGATTGAAATAATCATAGCGGATTTCAGAAGTCTCACGATCTTTCCCCAGGGTATTATCAAAGGTCGCATCCAAATGATAATATGTACCTCCTATTTTTACGATATTCCATGTGTGGCGATACTTAATCCCCTTCTCAGGATTATTTCCACAGATTGCAATCACACACCAGACTCCCAGTGCATCTAACAAAACCTTTACTGCTTTTGCGATTCCCTCACAAACACCAACGCCTTGCCCCAACGGTCCGATAATTTCATGGGAATATGATTTTTTCAGTTTGTCATAGCGGATATTTTCACAGATAAAATCATGTACATACTTCTCTTTCTCCCACTCAGACAGCTTCTGAGCCGGACGAATCAGCTTCTCAACTCTGGCAGTCATAGCCTTTTGATGTTCGCAAATCTTCTTTTTATCAAAAAGATACTCCGGAATAAAAATCAGATTCGGAGAGTCTTTATAATACCGGTATTTATAACTGCTCACCCAAAATATCTCCGGATGATCCAGACGCATCTGAAAAAAAACATTATAAAGTTCTTCTCCCTCTAATGCCGGAATCTGAAATTCATCCGCCAGGTTTTTCACACCGCTAAGAATGCTGTGATATGCAGCCTGCTGCGCCTTATTCATATGGTTGTAATAATATTGCTCCATTGTTATCTTATCTCCAAGTTCTTCGTCACTTATAATCCCTTCCGGTACATTTCACTGATCACTGCCTGCGCATGTTCAGATTCCTTTTTCTCTATTATCTGTGCCCGGTCACTTAAAATCGCCAGCATCTCATCTACCAGATCTTCGATTTTAGGATTTGTATACCGATATAAATAACCCAGCATTCTGGTTGCAGTATAATCTGTATTCATATTTTTATATGCGATCTCTGCACAAAGCTCCTTCGGATAGCCCTTGCTGAGCAAAACCCTGTATAGTTCTTCTGTTCTTTCTGATGCCATGTTTTTTGCCTTTCTTATCATGTTTCTGTGTCACCAGCCATCTGATTTACTTCATCAAAAATCATATGATATAGCTATGTTTTTTCTCATAGTAACATACTTCAACTGATATTCGCAATCAGAATATGGAGCTTATTTGATATGGAAAAAGATTGTTAGTTACTGTTCACACATCACTATCCCGCGAGGTGTTTTGGCATGAATATGCCAAAATCCCGAGACATACAAGCCAAAATTCCATTGCCGCAGGCAATCTGGAATGAATTTTGGCTACGTTACTGTGAACGGAGTGAACAGTAACGATTGTTACAAGGTTCCAGAGAACAATGTCGGATTTATAAGGAAGAGTTAGGGAAAATATTGAACGTAGGTGTGCCGATTGCACTTCAGGAGACAACGGTTCAGATTTCATTTCTTGTCGTAAATTCTGTTATCAATCAGATGGGTCTGATGCCATCTGCCGGATATGGAATTGCACAGAAAATCGTTTCCTTTATTATGCTGGTTCCGTCCTCTATCATGCAGAGTGTATCAGCATTTGTTGCACAGAATATCGGTGCCGGAAAGAAAAATCGGGCATGGAAAGGTTTTTACACTGCGATTATTACAGGATGTTCTGTTGGAATCATTATCTTTATGGTAGGATTCTTCGGAGGCGGAGTATTATCCTCTTTCTTTACCAATGATTCCGAGGTAATCGCGCAGAGTGCCGCTTACCTGAAAGGTTTCTCTGCCGACTGTATACTGACTTGTGTACTTTTCAGCAGTATCGGATATTTTAATGGCTGTGGAAAAAGTATTCCTGTTATGATCCAGGGAATCACTTCCGCATTCTGCATCCGAATTCCGGTATCTATCATTATGTCGAGATTACCGGAAACATCTCTGACTTATGTTGGAATGGCGACACCGATTACAACTGTATATGGAATTATCTTTTTTATGATCTGTTTCTGGCGATTGAATAAAAAAGCAGCCAAATAACCAAAATGGTTTCCCATTATCAGTTCTTTTAATTGAGATATTGATAACAGGAAACCATTTCTAATCGTAAGCGATGAATAATCACCAAATATCTTTTCTATCTTTTCCGGATCTTTATTTACAAATGCACCACAAAGCTCTTCAAGTACTTTTCCATCACTTAAAAATAGGTTCCTTTTTCTGCCAAATTAATTTATACCACTGCTTCCACTATCGTTTTCTCATTCACTATAATTTTCCGGATTCCCGACTATTTTTTCCTGTTAAAATTAAAGCTAAGCATATATCCTTTATCCACATGATAATCTTCCAGATATCCAACAAGCTGCTGTTCTCCCCGCTTATTATACTCGTCACCGTGCCATATCTTTAATTCAATTATATATTGCCGTCCACGATAATCTACAATTACATCTGTTCTTCGAAGATCTCTTGTTCTGGATTCGATATAATAATTTCCTGTCCCGTTAATAATCGGTTTCAAATATAGTAAAAAGAACTTCCTCCCCTGCTCTTCCAGAAATTTTTCATCAGATTCCCCGTAAATATCTTGAAAATGAACAACAAAACGTTCCAATATCCTTTCCATATCCAGATATCCATTAACTATAAACTGACTCTTGTCCTGCAGGGCTGCCTTATATATCTCTGTCTGCTGCATTTTTGCTTCTGTAAGATAATAATTATATAATCTCGTTTCAAAAATTCTGTTTGCAATAACCACATTCCCATTTTGATTTTTAATAAAGCCAAACATCTGAGCCATATCAATCGAGGTTTCATCCGGATTATACGCGATATTTCTTCCTGTAAAAAGTAATGTTTTCAGCATAACACTTAACTCCGGATAATCGCATATTTTTCCAACTAATGATTCAAATAAAGGATTCTTCTCCGCAAGCAGAATACGCACTGCTTCATTAAAACCATTTTCCGTCCATACCAATTTCAGATTTTCATATTCATCCCGTACCCTTTCATCCATCAGCTGGCAGATTCTTGAAACCAGAAACGGATATCCTGCCGTATACGCATATAGCAATTCTGACATTTTTGATATATTCATCCCTGTACGATGATCACTTTCGTACTCCTGCAACATCCCTGCTATCTCTGATTCAGAAAAACTCATTTCGATGCTGAAATCTGCAGCAATGTTCCATGGACTGTTATATCTATGTCCTTCCTCTGGTCTGAGTTTTCTCTTCAAATTCTTAATATCATACACTCCTGCCAGAATCACCGACTGAAATCCCGGATAAAATTCTCTGTCCAGGTACTGTGCCCTAAGCTGCGCCAGAAAATCAATAAAAACCTGATTATTAGCTGCACTGTCTACTTCATCAATCATAAGAACTATTTTTCTGTCTGCCGCTTCACATATATCACTTAATCCCTCAAATAGCTCTTTCAGAGAAAAGTATCTGTTAGCATAATCGGCATCCTTTTTCATTTCTTCTATAACTGAAACCATCTCATTATTCATAGTCTTACAGTTTCTGCGAAGTACACGCAAAAAAGAACCAGCAAATGCTACTGAAAACACATTTCCATTACTAAATTTCTCATTGTCAAATGTCTGAAAATCAAGTAATACAACATAATATTCATCCCGAAGCATTTCTGCCAGTGCGCGCAAAGTTGTAGTTTTACCATATTGTCTGGCCCTGTTAATGGTGAAATATTTTCCCTCATCCACAAGCACTTTAATCTGTTGTAAACGACCATTAATATTTACCATATAATGCTTCTCTGGAATACACACACCCGTTGTATTAAAAACTCTCCCCATTCATTACACCTCACAATCAAAAATGGCTTCCTGTCATCAAAATTTTTAACTAAAATAATGATAACATGAAACCATTTTAGCGTAAAGCAACATTCCAAAGGTTTTATATAACTTTCAGACAATAACTTACTCTCTAGATACCTTATAATGAGAAACTATCTAACAAATCCTTACAATTTATATTCTTTATATAATTGTTCACGATACACTTCATCTTCAGATGCCTTCTCAGCATCTGCATAACGCTTATTCTTTAAAAGAATATTCATAAGTGCCCCTAATCGAGATTCGCCTTTCTTTTCTCCAATTTTTTCTCCCTTTTTTATTCCATTTTCCTCAGCATAAGAAATCATACTTAACATATCAGCCCCCCTTCTGACAGATTTGATTATCAGCATCTGGAATATATGACAATACCTTTTTCTGGTTTCCGGAAAATAATCCATATAAAAGATCAAGAAGTCCCTTTTCATCATGTGTTTCTCCACCGAGCCGTACTATTACAATCTCCCCTTCTGCTTTCGGATTTAAAGAACGAGTTAGATGGTCAGACCCTCACTACTTCACTCCATTATCCTCACATAAAAGCACTCCGTTATCCCAAATCTCATCACAAGATAAATCTATTTCATCATTCCAGGAGATTCCATAGCCACCAACATCCACTTTTACCTGTTCGAACAAATGTGGTGTATCTTTTAAAGCGTTAAATGCCTCCACCTCCTCAAACAGGGAACTTACATCATAAGTTTTAACCGTCCCATCTTGAAACGTAGCCAAAAGAACATATTTTTTCAAAGACATTATATCTTTGATTCTATGAAACACAATAACACCGCCTTCCATTTTACTCGAGAACTCCCATTATTTTATTCCAACGGTGGAAGTTCTACAAACTTTTGCGTTTCCCATATTTTAATCAAATCATTTTCGTGCTGCTTTACCCATTCTTGAACCATTTTTAATGCCCTTTTCGAAAGATCACCCTCTAACATTTCGCCTGTCCTTATGTCAATTACACCAACACACTCTCCATATATTGCATGAATATGCGGAGGATTATGTTCACTCTGTCGAAAATACATTTTTATTACCATTCCATAAAATCTCGCTATTACTGGCATTATACCGCTCCTTTCTCTATGATGGTGAAAGGAGCCTCCAATAAAGTAAAAATTCATGTATGCGCTAACACTGCTTCCACCATATTTATTTACTCTCATATGGGGAATCAGATAGTCGAACGACTTAGAATAGAACTTCCCAGATATGTAATTTTAATGTATCAAATACCTGTTATATTGTCAATAAATCATTTAGTATATATTACAAAATTTGTATTATCTTGCAAAACAATTACATTCCATTTATAAAATTTTAATCATTCTTTTACTGATTCATTATTTTATTTGTCGGTTAGTTAGATGATCAGACCCAATGTGGTTTTCTATAATACGCTGTAATCATATCTGCAGTGATTGTTTTTTCAAATCTACGAGGTCGACTATTACAAATAAATTTGTCTGTAGTATCAATAACACTGTTTATATAATCCAAAAGACCAGTTTTATCCACATATACTTTAGAATTTAAAACGTCCTGAAATGCACTGTTATCAGGATTTACAAATCTGCCCATTATTACACCTCTCAATCAAAAATGGTGTCCGACTATCAATTATCTGCAACGCGTTTCATCATATCTTTTAAATCATCACTGAAATCTTCCAGATCATCAAAAGTAATCGCTCCTTCTCTCAATAGCGACAGCATAATATAAAATTGATTTGATCTGCTCATCTCACACTGAACACCGCAGTTTTTCTTGTCCTCTCTTATCCTTTTTTCCAGTTTCCAAAACTTGTCCGATGCATCTCCCTCTTCATTTAATAACGCTATATATTCCCTGTTTAATTTCTCCATATAGGCTTCCTGCCAGCCCGAAATCTTTTTTCGGAATAATTTCCAATCTTTCTCTGAGAATTTATTCATTAATCACACTACCTCACACGACTCAAATTTCAACAATTTACCATCCAAATAAAAAATCATCTAAATCTTCAAGCGCCTCGCGCAATTCTGGATTTCGCTCTCTTTCTATAAGTTTCTCTAAACTTATCGCATCATAATCTGTAGGTTGACTTGCTATATCATAAGACATTGTCACAAGTCTTTGTAAAGTTGCTGCTTTTTTAGTTTTAGGATACTTTTCACAATATTGTTCTATAAGAATTCTTGAATATTCTTTCATAATAATCTTTCTTTACCTTTCCTACTTCTCATATGATTCTATCAAGCACTGATGCTTCTTCGTCTTCTTATCATAATTTATTCCAACCAGTAAAATATCTCCTGTATACTGTTTTATCGATTCGGGATATTTTTTCTCTTTTATCTGCTGTAACGCTGTTTCGGCATTCTTATTCCATTTAAGTTCTACGACAAGCGCCGGATAACTGGAAACGTATTCTGGTTTTGGAATAAATACAAAGTCTGCAAACCCACGTCCTGTCGGCAGTTCACGAACTGGTTTAAAATAATATTCCATTGAACTCAGATATGCAATTGCAAGTACACTGCTCAGGGAATTCTCATTATTATACTGAATATTTGAAACATACTCTGTATGGATTTTCTCAATTCCCTCTTCAACCGCTTCTTTATCCATGTCCAGCGTAGCCTCCAGTAAATGTTCTGATTCCTGCTGAAAAGTAATCATCTCATTCCATTTTCTGCTTTCAACCGCCATTGTCAATTCCTGCCGGATTTCTTCATTTGGAACAAATGCAGTTCTTCTGTTCTGGTTATATCCCAGATAGCCAAGATGGATCAAATACGTAAGTACATCATCTTTGCTTTGTATATTCACCGTATCATTTTTGAAAGCAGATGTATTTACTTTAATCGAAGCACCGGAAAGTATTTCAATTATAGCGTTTTTCAAGCCATCATAATTCATATTGATAAAAGGAACAATTGCTTCATAAGAAGCAGTCTCAGACCAGTAACTTCTAAACTTGCCCCGCACACAAACACTTACTACTGCTTTAGGATTATATACCTGATAGTCCTCTAGCAAATAACCATCATACCAATATTTTACTTTCTCAAAATCTCTGTGATATCTTTCGCAAAGATCCTTCACTTCAGCTTCTGTAAATCCAATATATGGTGCCATCACTCCTGCATCAAGCATTGTAAATTCATCAAAATTATTTAATGCAGACTGCGTTTTTTCTTTCTTTATCGGCAAAATACCTGTAAGATACGCCAACTGAATATATTTTGTCGGTTCCGTTCCCTTGAACATTGCCAGTAAAAAATTAATGTACTTTTCCTGTACTTTTTTATTTGCCGCTTCATCTCTGATCAGAACATCCCACTCATCAATAATTATAATAAATTTCTGTCCAACAATATTTTTAATACGCGAAAGACTTTCCGACAAACTTATCTCTTCTTCAGGCAGAACACCAGGGTAAATCTCTCTCAATTCAGCCTGTACGGATTTCGTAATAAACGCTACAACATTATCCACATTATCACGATTTGCCAGAAACCACTGAATATCAAGATGAATCACATCATACTTATTAAGATGCGTCTTAAAATCGGATTCCCTGCTTATATCCAGCCCCGAAAACATTTCTTCGGAATTACAGCCTTTACTATAATAAGCGGCCAGCATATTTGCAGCATATGATTTTCCAAACCTGCGTGGTCTGCAGTTACAGATATAAGCTTCTGTTGTATTAAGTACGCTGTTTGTATATTCCAACAATCCGGTTTTATCCACATATATCGGAGAATTCAGTGCCACCTGAAATGCACTGTTATCAGGATTTACAAATCTACCCATTCCTTACACCCCACAATCAAAAAACAGCTTCACGTTACCAAAATTTTTAATAAAATAATGATAGCATGAAACTATTTTAACGTAAAGCTGAAAAAAGCTGTTATATGTCCAGACACCCGGGCTATATCGGGATTCTATAAAATAATCTCAGTTATTTTGCGTAAATAGAACCAACAATCTTTCCCCGTAATGTACACGGCAGAATTTTACATAAGAATCTCAGAATCTTATACTTCACACCCGCCACACAAATTGGTGCGCAGTTCTTTTTCTGTGCAATCCGCGCAATATAGGTACCAATAACCTCCGGCGACATCCCACTCAGTTCATCTTTCTCCATCTGACTGACACTGTGTGAAATACGGCCGTCGTATTCATCATCACCCAAAACTGTCTTTTGTCTGGCCTGTGTAAAACCAGTATGAATATCTCCAAGTTCTACTGCTGTCACCCTGACACCATAAGGACTTACTTCATTATCAAGCGCGCAGGAATAAGAAGACACTGCTGCTTTACTGGCAGAATAAAATGCCTGAAACGGAATGTGTGCCACTGCCGCCACAGAACTGATATTGACAATATGCCCTCTGTGCTGTCTGCGCATAGAAGGAAGAACAGCTCTGCTTACATTGACAGTTCCGAAAAAATTCACATTAAACTGCGCTTTCGCCTGTTCTGATTCTGTAAATTCCACCGCACCGGAGATACCAAAGCCTGCACAGTTTACAAGAATCTCGATACTTCCTCTTTCCGAAAGGATCTGCCCAACAGCTTCCTGCACGGAAGCCTCATCTGTCACATCTACACACATATGCCTCACGCCTTCTACAGGAACATCCCGGCGACTGAACTCATAGACTATATAGCCAGCCTTACTCAAGGCTACTGCAGTACATCGTCCGATTCCGGAACTTCCACCTGTGACAAGAGCTGTTCTTTTCTGTTTTGATTCCATATTGTTGCTTACCTCATTCCATTTTTTCTTCTTACCACACGGATAAGTTCCTGTCGTATTTCCTCATTCTTGAACAACTGCCTGCACCATTCGTCCTGTGCCATAACATCACCACAAATCATATTGTTTCATAGTTTCTGAATTTCGATATTCATGTTTTTCATAATATCCTATCAGTCTTCCCTCTTCTCTGAGTGCCACCATATAAACATCTTTATTTTGCTTCTCATTATGGAAAGTATAGACAAGGTTATGGCTCTCATCTGCCGCAAACCAGTCCACTACCTTCTGTATTTTATCCCTGGATTCCTGATTATGACAATCTAACAGACTTCTTCCAATAAGTTTATCACCGCCTCGCTTCGCATAGCTGTTAACAGCTGCCGGATTCATGTAAATAATCTCATGCTTAAGATTGCATATAACAATTGAAGCTCTGTCCTGGTCAACAATACTCTTATAAAAACTAATCATATATTTTTTTATGTCCTTTCATTTTTTTCTTTCGTCTAATAGTTTACTATCCACATCAAATATCTTTAAATATCTGTTGGCATACATACGGACACCATCAATGGTATTTGTAATAAATCATTACAAAATTTTCGAAACAAAATAATCTGCCTCAATAATATGCCTTACATTCTTCTCCCTGGAGTCAACAATACTCACACGTCCATTCTCCGCTGTCAAAGTCACACTGGAACCATCATTCCGATAAACAGTCATATGTTCCACTGGGCGTTCCAATGTCTCTATTGGATCCTTCATCTTTTTTAATCGCCGATACTCATATTCCGGAATAAAAAATTCAAGTTTTGAAATAGCTCTTTTTTTCTTTAATGGTGTTTTTCTTAATGAACCATTTTTATTCATAAAACGATCCGCAAATTCAACATTTTCCGTCATTTTATCAATTACATCCGAAATCCCTTCAATCTGCTCAACCGGTCTTTCCTGTAATACTCCTGTTATAATTTTCTTATAGTCTTCTTTTGAAATTTCTACTGACAGCTCATTTCTTCGTCTGTCATAAGTTTCCCCTGATTCATAAGTAATTTTATAACAATAGTTAAAGTTCAAATCTTCCATGCCTCCAATCAAAAATAGCTTCATGCCATCAAAGTTAGATGGTCAGACCCTCAGTATACTGACATGAATAATTTCAACAACACCACAGAGGCATGCAAAATCTCACCATAACGATAAGTGCATATATTGTCTTCCACCCTGACCACGCTGTCGACCCTCTGGTACCTTGAGATTTCGGTGCTCTATAGCTATCCCTGCTATCTTGCTGTCTACGCTTAGCCTACGCGTTATCGCAACAGACTCAAGGCTCACTTCAAATGCTGTGGTTAACAGCTTATTTGATGGGGCTTCCACCCACCGAACTATATACTAGCGCATGGTTAGACTCTCTGTATTCTCGCGATGCCCCATGTAGTTATTATTTAGTTACTTAAAATTTGCCTTTATAAAACTTCTAGTAACTTTCATAGTTAATCCTCTTTCTAATAAATATTCTTTCAATTTTCTTTCTGCTATAACATCAACATTAGGTCCTAATGTAATTTCTTCAATTTCACATAAATACGGCACATCTATGTATTTAGGTAAATCACTTGCCACTTCCAAACTAATAACTCCACTACTTCCATGAATTTCGGAATATGGACAAATTTTATATCTCCATTCGTTTTCGTATTTCCAATGTTCAAGTTTTCTTGTCCCCACTTCATACAACGAAATATCATGCATGATAAACTCTTGTCCATTTTTTCCATGATTGCTACTTCCAACAATGTTTTTTGACATCTGTTTTAAATCATTCACATACTCAATTTTTATCGGTCCTTGTACAGAGCGAATTGTTTCACTACTTGTATATTTTATATGCTGTATTGGACTAATCGGAATAAACGTATCTTTGCACTCTTTTAATTTCATGTCTTTGCAAAACATATTTGTTTTCATTTTAAATCTAACACCATTCAATTTAGTATAAATGTACCATAATGGCAAATTCTCCTCTTTCTCAGCGCTCCAACAAGAACAATAAATCCATTTTCTTTTGTCTTCATAATTTAAATCAATTCTATCTGTTTGGAAAAAACCTTCATACGGATCATTCAAACAATCTAATCTCGTAAAACGAATTTTATGCGACTCTATTATTTTTTTCAAATTTTCTACTGATGTATATTGATATAAATATTTAGGAATCACCGTATCCTCCTCATATAATCAAGTGCTTTTATTAAAAACTTAACTTTTTCAAACCTTCACGCTTCCATATTTCGTAGTGTCAGACTCCAATACTCGTAATCGGATGATTATTCATCATTTACTAAAAATAATTCCGGCTTAATAAACATACTCATATTTCATCATCTACGTATTTTTCATATTGGCATAACAATTCCGCCTTTATCTTAAGTAATTTATACAATTGCACATACGGCAACATAACATTCGAATTTAATTTACCTGTTTTCTCTCTTTCTATCCAGCCTGACTTCATGGTGTCAGACCCAAATGTACTCTTACAGTTGGCTGTTTTATGTATTTCCATCAAGCATATACTCATTATTTAAACTCTTTACAAGTATATTCTCTCCCTTAAAACCATTTAATTTCCTATGACTAATAATTCTTTTCTCTATAACTACTCCATCTTCATTCTCTAGTTCGCACTGATAAAATTGGAAATTTGCCAGCTCCAAAATAATGTTCACGCTGAAATAGTTATGTCTAATGCACAAAAAGCCAAATGTAATAAAGAAAATAAGAAATAAAACTACTTCATTCCATAAAGTAAAATCAAATGCAAACAACGGCAATATATATGACAATAAATACTCTGCTGTTATTGTCTTTTCTTCCTTTACAGATTTCAAATTATATTCTGACCTTCCAGCTCTTCCCGGCATACAAAGTACAAATATCATTGCACCCAATCCTACCAACATACCAATCAAAATCATTGATATACTAATAATTTCTGTAGCTAGATTTTGATCATTTTCTATAATGCTTTTTACATCAATGAATATTACAGACAGCCACAACGGAGCAAACGAAATAAAATATAGGCACATAGAAAATATTTTTGACATTCAAATTCCTTCCTTCTATTCCCATTTTTTAGAGCCTGCTACTTCCATAGGATATTCGTCAAATGGATCTACCATTGCCCTGTCACATAACAATTTTACTATTTTATCTACTGCACCGTCTTGTGTAGTGTCAAATTTGTCCCCATCAAGAGGTATCTTAAATTTCTCTGCCATTTTTCTTCGACTATTGGCATTCTTCAGTTTTTGGAAATGCGAATCATTAAAAGAAACAAATTTTCTTGGATTATGCCCTTTTCCCGCTATTAAACTGAAGCTATCAATGTCATTTAATATATTACTATTACCAATTTCTTCTATTTTTTGGCTACACGTTGCCCTGTATGAACGTTCCAGATCAAACAGTTTCTCTCCTGCCAAAGTGAACATATATACGGCATCATCATAAATCATTACATCAATCGAAGTTCGCAAAGATATAACTTTATCTTCTATTTCTTTAAACACACCATTGGCACGAAGGAATTTATGCTTCAAGGTAGTCACTGGATTTTGCATTGATACAAGTTTAACCGAATGTTCCTCATCATCAATCTTTACAATTCCTCTTAATAAATATGCCTGAGCTCTTAATTCCAATGGATCTATTTCCACTTCTGGATTTCCAATAGCCTCTATCAGAAGGGAACAGTCATCTTTAATAAGAATATTATCTATTTGCAATTTGTATATTGTATTGCTTATAGTAGAACCATCATATTCTGTTATTCCAATAAAAGAATATATGTCTCCCTTCTCTTCCTTAATATATCGACTGGAAACTTCTGCAACAAAATCTTTCATTTTATTTTCCGGAGTAAATATCAATTCACGACATAAATACGATGTTCCATTTCTCTTAGATGTTTTTATTTTAAGCAATTGTACGGACCATGCATCATATTCCGGCATTGCTAAAAAGATTTTTTTAATCAACTCCATAGACATTACTATCTGTCACCTCCGCTATTGTACATTCTATACTTTTTTTGCAATCACGTTTATCCATGCAAAAGAATTCCTTTTTTCTAACCGTACGTCTTCCGTCTTCCATATTTCAATAAGCATTACTTCACGAACATTCAACAACAACGACTTCATAGATTCCTGTTTGTAATCAGAAAAAAGTCTTCCATTATCATAATGTTCGCCATCACCATACTTCCATGAAGCATAGAAAATCCCATCATGCTTGAGTGCTCTAGCCAATCGGTAAATTGTCTCAGCCATTACTTCTTTATGCACATGGAGCAATGATGCACATGCCCAAATTGCATCAAACTCTTCTTCAAATGCAATTTCCTCAGCTTTCAACAGAATTGTGGGTACATTCGCTGTCCTGCGAGTTTGATCACACATTACTGGCGATGGATCTGCCGCAACAACATCATAACCTTTTTTCGCAAAATATTTACTATCTCTTCCACTTCCACAACCTAGATCCAAAATTCTGCATCCCGTCGATATGTACTTTTCAAAATGCTTGTACAATCCGCTAACGTCCGCATGAATAGTTGAAGTTACGAATTCCTCAGCATTTTTCTCATAATATTCAATTGTTCTATCTATATCTGATTTATATTTATCTTCCATGTATCATATCCTTGCAACTGTGCAGACTCGTATATTGGTTTTAGATTGTGACTTAAAATGTTAACAAATTGTGCATCCGAATTTCCTGGAATATATAAATTCTCTGAGGCCCAGATTGCATTAATATTGTTTTTTCTACACCTTTCAAATTTACTAATCAAAATTTGAGATTTCCTTGATGAATCTTCAGGAAAAATCAACCCATACAAATAAAATTGATATCTTGCAAATGGCCCAAAAAACTCATCCCAAGAAGGTAATCTATTATTCTTACTCGAATTCAGCGAACGGCGCATAGGGATTAGATTCCATAACTCATCATTCGAAACATAAGACCTTGGAACAAAATGATCTATGGACATTGTTTCTATTGGAATATCATGACCTGTATATATTTCCTTTATTGGATGTCCTGTAAAATCCGCAACTGCTTTCCACAAATCACGAGCTTGATCAAGCTTTCTAATTTCCTCATTTTCTGGGTAAATCTTGTAGATTATTCCTGGAACTCCCGGATTACGATCCTGTAGAAATTGTGTTTTGTTATACTGTACCCAGCTCTGAATAACTGAGAAATTTTGCAGCAAAAACTTTCTCCAATAAGGATTCATACGAATTTTCTTTTGTAATCCAACACCATCTAAAATGGTATAGAAAAGATTTTCATTTCCAGATAACTTTGCCATGTATGCAATGAGTCTACTGTGTTTATCGTTCTTAATATACGACAGTCCTTCTTCCATTCCTTCAACATCAAAAAATGGATATAAAAGTTTATATGGAACATAGTCTGTCAATCTGGTTTTATCCCTTTTTAATTCCTTTTCACATTCTCTTATAGCTTGCTTTAATTCTTCTTTTGACGGATTCTGAGATAAATCTGACACAGTATTGTTTAATGTGTTAATGGCATGTTCCAGAAAATTTTCTGCATTTCCATTAACTGTCGGACCCAGTCGAAGATGATAATGCGTCACTGTATGCCAAGCTTCACAGATCATCTCATCTATTACATCCTCAAATGAAAGATCTTCTTCTGATGTCTTCGTTAGATTTAATATTGCTTCAAACCAGTAAAATTTATAGCTTTGTGCTTTATTATTAAACATACGGGCAAACTTGTCTGTATCCAAATTATTCTCATATACTAAGTCTAGATGCAATTTATGATCCATATTGCCCCTTCTTTCCTAACTCTTTATTTGCTTTGCAATTTCCAATAGTGCCTTGAAATTATGAAGCACCTCTTCCTTATCAGTATCAGGTCCCCAACTAATTCTTATAGAGCTTTCGATTTGTTCTGTTGCAATCCCCATGGCAACCAACACATAGCTCGGGGAATAGCTTTTTGATGTGCATGCTGACCCATTTGATACTCCACAAAACTGTTTTGTCGATATCATAAGAGCCTCCGATGACACTCCATCAATACATATATTCAATGTACTTGGGACACAATAGTTCTGTTCTCCATTAAAGTGATATTGTATGCCAGATTCATCAAGCACCATTAACAGTTCATTTTTAAGATCTTGGGAATGTTTAATATTCCTTCGATATTCAAATTCAGCTATTTCACATGCTTTTCCACATCCAGCGACCAATGCAACAGGTATTGTTCCCGGACGGATGCCTCGTTCCTGCTGACCACCATATAAAATTGCTTTCACCGGAGGAAGTTTGTATGATTTTTTTCGTAGTACCAGAACACCAACGCCCTGCGGTCCCATCAATTTATGTGCACTGAAAGAAAGCATGTCATATTTTATGCTTCTGATCTCTTCTACCAATTTTCCACAACTTTGCGTTGCATCTATATGAAAAAGGATTCCTCTTTCTTGCAATTTTTCGCCGATTTCTTTCACTGGCTGAATAATACCAGTTTCATTATTTACATGCATTACGCTTACAAGAAGAGTATTATCTTTAACCTTTTCCAAAATCTTTTCTTCACTCACTCGTCCTGTTAAATCAGGGAAAACAATATCTACTTCAAATCCTTCTGACTCAAGATGCTTTACTGTCTCCAACACCGCCTTGTGCTCAATAGCTGTAGTAATAATATGCTTTCTGTTACTTTTTTCTGCATACTCTTTAAGTCCCTGAATTGCGATATTATTGCTTTCTGTCGCACCGCTAGTAAAAAAAATCTCATCCGGTTTAACCTGCAGCAGACTTGCAACTTGCTTCCTTGCATTTTCAACAATACTACGTGCATTCTCACCAAAATTATGTGTCCGACTATCGGCATTACCTATACTATTTTTATATACTTCGACCATCAGATCCAAAACTCTTTCATCAATAGGAGCCGAGGCATTATAATCTAAGTACACACTCATATCTATTTCTCCTTTATTGCAAGCTTTGCCAAATCTTCCGTTTTTTTAATGAATCCTGTTCCACATAAATGCGCAATTCCTCTTTCTAAATTTAGGCGAAAATATTTTGCTACAGTATCGTCATCGGTAGGAAGATTCATCTTAATACACCAAGCTTTCACTAAAGCCTCATATATTTCATAATATTCTCCACCAAATGTGAACCAAGACATTTCTAAATTACTATCAGTCACAATAGGAATATCTGTAGGTAATGTTTTCTCGCTTAACGAATAGCAAAGAGCCCATCTACAAAGAATATTCCAATTTTTTATTCCCGTTTTTCCCTTTAATCGGGACAATTGATCTTTTGCCTGTTGTGACAGGCGTACTTGTTTCATTATCATAATTTTGCTCCAATCAAATAACCTCTCTCGATAGAGGTACTCTTTGAATTTTCATCATAGTTAAGTGTGAACTCATCCCCTATATTTTCTTTCATCAGCTGATAATACCCTGCATCTATTTCTGAATCTGTTGATAAAATAATAGTCTGCTCTCCAGCATTTGGAAAATATGTTGTAATCAACGCTGTTCGATGCAATGAATCCAATCTTGACAATGGCGTATCAATTATTACCGGCAACTTTTTCTTTGAACATATTGCTAATGCCCAGAGAATCGAAATAACCATAAGCTGTTGCTCACCTGCTGATAATGAGTCTTTCGGAACCTCCGCACCATCTTGAGATAAATACCTAAGATCTAAAGATTCCGGATCCATTACTATCGTTTGAATTAAATTTTTCTTATTGGCTAGTTTCAAATAACAATCAGTAATTGTTGTAGCCAATATATTCGTTTTTCTCTTTTGCAACTCAATCTGGTATTTTTCAATAACATTCAATGCAATATTGGAATACTTTATAATTCTATCCGAACTATCCTTAAATTCTGCAATTGATAAATACGCTTCAACATACTTGCTAAATTCTGAAGTTGCAGTCATCACTCGTGAATTTGCCGCACTACGTCTTTGTTCCAGTTCAGCAATCTTTACCTGATCATCAATAATCACCTGCTCTGTTGCTTTTATTTTCTTATAAATATCCTTCAGTTCTTTATCATTAATATCCAGAGTTAAATAACTATCAAATTCACTGATTTGCTTCACTAATTTTTTCTTTTTCTTTATAATTGTCTTCGTTTCATTCTCAGTATTCTTTAATACTCCTTCAACTAAATTATTAGTTTGAAATAGAGCTTGTTCCGATAAACCATACACTATTTCGGTCTGACTATCTTCTGTATGTTTTTTTACATATTCTATAAAATCTATTCCTGCTTTTTTATCTCCTAAATACCCTGCAGCAAAATCCTCAAAAATATTATCTAACTGGAGCACCGCCTCTTGCATAATCAGGTCTGTATGCTCATCAGTCGCTTGCAACTTAATATCAACCACTAAATCTTCAACCAGCAACAGTGGCAATGCATCTGCCATCAATTCATGTAATCTATCTTCTACATTTGATAGTTCGGCCATCAAATCAGCTCTCTTTTTTAATGTTTCCTTCCTCTTTTCAACTGCATCTCCTCCCTTTGCTGTATACAGCTGATGCAATGCCTCTAACGAATCGTTATCCTTGATAAGCTTTTGATTCATTTTTTCTATTTCGGCATCAATAACAGTTAGAGCTTCTATTGCCGATTCCTTTTTCTCACGCAGTACCTGAATTTCCTCTACGGATTTTTCCTCACTTCCAGTTTTGTCTACTTTTTTTAAGTTGCGCAGAATATCATTACTCAACACGTCAAGAACTGATATACCAAGCATCGAACGAATGGAATTTTTCAATTGTATATTCGTATTGTCAACCGCTAACTCAGCTATTTTTTCTCCGTCAAAAAAGAAGAAACTAGATAAGGCACTTGGCAAAATATTCTCAACAAACATCGGCCAATTGTTGGTCAAGAATTCATTATATATCCCATCCTTATATACAAGTATTTGCTCTTTCGTTCGTTTACTAACGGCATCCCACTCTCTTCTTACGATATAATTTTCTTTTATCCCGTTATTAATCTCAAATTCAAGTTCTACGCTGCAGGTTTGATCGTCTGATCCTCTATTAACAAAAGATCTTAAATATTGTAGGTATGATTTCTGTTTGCTTTCTGAATATGCAAAAGAATTAGAACCATATAATGCCAGTAGAACAGCTTCCAAAAAAGTTGTTTTACCTCTTCCATTCATACCGCCTATTAAAACCACCGGTTTATTTCCTTCAAAGATAAATTCATTATCTCCGGCGTATACACCAAAATTATGTAATTGAAGCTTTTTTATTATCATAAATTATTCTTCCTCGTCATCTTCAAATTCAGAATTAAGCGGTTGGTAATCCAAAAATTTCTCATTATATTTACCACCATATTCTTTTTTACGACTCATCATATCTGAATAAAATTGAGTTGCATCTTCCTCATCTTTATAGAAAGTCTTGCTTATTGTATTATTAATGTCGTCAAGGATTCCTTTTCTCTGGTTTACTCCTGATGCTTTGTTCTCCAAATCTATTAACGTATACATCATTTCAAAAACTAATTTTTCATCTGGATACATCTCTTGACAAACTTTTTGCAATATTTTCCATTCTTCATATTCAAAATTTTCATTGTGAATCCACTCTGGATCTTCAAATTGCTTTCCCATTACACGCTCATATATTCTCGGTAATGCATCATCAAATTCATGTTTGTCGTTTACCCATATTCTGCGAATAGCCATTAGTTCTGGCATTCTAATAAGCTCAAGTTCACGAAATTCTTCAGGACCATTTTCATTTATATCTTTCTGAATACTTAATAATCGTTCAAGCCATTGTTCTCTGAACTCTTTCTTATATGGTCCATGAAAAAGTTTTCCATAATTTCCCTGCAAGTTACCTTTCATTCGCCGAAAACTTCTTCTCTCTCGATCGCCATCTTCATTTCCAAATTCATTTCTAAACTCGAGAAGCGGAGTCATCCACTCTTTCTCTTGATCATTTGCTATCATTGCTTCCATAGATTTGTCTTTTTCGACCATTGTACACACCCAACATCCAAATCTACTTTTGCCACACGATGGAGCAGATTTATCTACCTGCAAAGGACATTCATTATCAGCTGTAGCTCCTCGATACATGGTCATAAGATCCATATTAGAATAACCCCATGGATTTTTATACTGCATCAGGAATGCCCAAACATCATCATCTGTCCAATCTTCCATTGGAGAGAACACCAATTCATTTGCAAGCGTTGGATTTGGACTCAGCAATTCTCTAATTCTCTTTTTTTCAAGATTGGTCATAGTTCTATTTCGCCTTGAGCTTTCTTGCTTTCTTGTTCCAAGAACCAGAATCACTTCCCCATGCTCAGCTATTTTATTCTTAATAAAGTTATTTACTGGCTGAATCTTCAATCGATCTGTACACCAACGATATTTCATTCTTGGATACGGATATCCTCTTCCTATCAGATTCACCCAAAAAGTATTATTGTAATCGGGGATCAATCGTTCTGGAACAAAAGGAAGCTTCTTTTTATCAGCTTCTATCCTCATATGTTCTAATGATTTCTCTACCCATTTTGACACCACCGGTGATTCTACCAATGTGTCTGTATTCATAATATGAATCGGCTTATTTCTTTCCTCTACTGGGAGTTTTTCCATTGCCATCCATACAAGCTGAACAGCTGCAGTACTATCCTTACCGCCGGAATAACCTATCATCCACGGGATATCATCTGCCAAATATAGATTCTGTATTGTGACGATCAATCCGTCTATTCGTTCTTTTGTAATTGCCATATTATTGTCCCTACTCTTCGATTATTTTTTTCAATGCCTCTTCTGCATTTAATTCTTCTTGTGATAATGGTATTCCTATCTGCTGTTTAATAACATTTGCAATTAGTAATGCTGCTTTTTTATTGGTAATAATACGTCCATTTTTACCAACCGCACGCATATACCATTGTCTTGCATTTCGGCTCCAATTTATTTTTTCAATATCAGCCATTGTTTTTTCCATTTCATTCTGATGTGAATACAAATAACTTCCGACCCTGCCAAACGCCTGAATTACAATACTTTGCGTTGCAATAAAATTCTCTCTAAGATCGACTTTCGTAATTTCTCTGTTTTGTAATTCCTGCCACAATTTCATATGTTTTGCTACCAGTGTCCAGAAGCTCAAAAGGAAGTGCTCACTTTCACTCACATCATTTCTACCCACAATACTTTTATTGGCTGTGTAAAAAGTATTTAATGTAAAAAGACTCGACGAATATTTCCCTAAAATATCCTTTTCTTTATCTGTATAGGTATTCAAAAATTCAATATTCCATATAACATTTCTCGTAGCAACAGCCATTTCATCCCTAGAGTCATACAGTTCTGAAATGGAATTTGATGTCTTTACTGCATTTTTATTAAGATCAGTAAATATCTGCTGACTTCGTTTCAAACCCTGATCAGAATAAAAAACAATTGAAATGGTTTCTTCCTCAAGTGAAGAATCCTCTTTTAGCGCAGCTAAAATAGCTGATTTTCTATGCTGTCCGTCATTTATTAAAAAATGGGCATCCATAGAAACTTCTAAAACACCTATATCTGCATTTTGACTGCTAGGCTCATAAGAGAACATACCATCAATAGATGCTGCCAATGCCGAGAATACATAAGAATCCCTATTATCCAATATATATTTGCTGATAATTGGAATTCTGGCTTCATTTAACTTTCTTTGTGCTCGATACTCCGGCAGCACAAATTCTTCTTCATCTACCGGAAACAATTTAGATAACATTTTTAATGGAACCATTGCTATATAATATTCCGTCCCGGCTTGAAGTCCTCTAACTACAGGAAATCTATATACAAAATCCATAACTCCTCCATAAAGCGAAAATAAGGATATACTTAAGTACCTACTTAAGTATATCCTATGTGTGTTATTCTGTCAACGAGTGACGTTTTTACTTTGCTTTCACAAATGATATTCTTATTTTTCTTTCTAACTGCTCATCCCGAATCCAGGCTAATACTTTGTCATTTAAGTCTTGCAATGTTGCCCTACCAGAATTTGTATTCTGTAGAAATGTTATTATTTCGTCATCTAATCCCAACTCCATTATCAGATGATCAGCCTCATTTAGACCATTATGCATTGTTTGATATCTTTCTACATCCAAGTCCCAATTCTCTGCAGGTTGAATTTTTCGCAGACAACTTCCAACATTATCCGGATCTATTCCTCTGATAGCCTCCAAAGTACTGACTGTGGCACCTGTCAAATCCGCATATTGCTTCGACCATTCTTTTTTCATACGGCTTTGAAGGGTTTTAAATGTATTATCTGCATTTATAATACCATCCGGTGAAGCCAAACCAGAGGCAACAATTTGCTCTAAAACATTCATTAGCTCAGATGTTAACATCAAAATTTCATGATTCTTTGGCGCACTAAGATCAGTATATAAATATACTATTACATCTACAAAATGATTTACCTGGGTAAGCAATAAACGATACTTAGTGTCCGCATTATCCTGCATGGCTTTATTATTTTTTATTGCAGTTTTTTTCTGAAGATCCTGCATGGCTTTTGTCGTTGTAACTAAATCATCAAAGATCATACCTTCACCATCCCTTCAATCTTTTGTCTGCTTTTATTAATACTTTCCAGTTCTGCAGAATATCTATTATTATCAACAGAATCTTCTCCATCCGGTCCTAATGCAGCTTTTTTATTTGCAATGATTGTATTGGCTTTCGCTATCACGGTTTCAAGGGCATCTATAATATCGATTAACGGCTTTATAGTTGTAACAGGATCCCCAGAAAATGCCATTATAATGGTTAACGGATCATCTTCATCTAGCACCGCAGCAATATCCGAAATAGCTTTTTCAAGAATTGACACTTTCTTAATTCCATCCAGCGAAATCTCTTTCACATTAACCTGCGCTTTATTGGCTTCCTCATAAAATTTTTTTACTCTAGAAATAAATTCTGTTAATTCATCTTCTCCTATCTCATTGTCTCCAAATGCATCATATATTCTCTGAAGCTTAGCTTTTCCATTTTCCAGTTCAGATTTAGCAACACTTTCAATACGTTCCTCTATATCATTTAAGAAGGTATATGCATCTCTACGTTGTTTAATCCTATCGTCGTTTTGTTTTTCTTCAGGCTCAATGATAAGCCGGCTTTTCTTAACCTTTCCAAAAACTTTCGAAAGAGCAATTGCATCCAGAACAACATTCGTACTTGCGCCACCCTGCCCTATGTTAAAATATCTTCTCACTGTCTGTTGATTATTTACATCTGCACTCTTTTGAGACATTACACTAACTAAAGATTTCCATTCACTGCAATGTGAATTTGATGTTGCTTTATTGGGCTTGCTTGCAAATAAGGTCTGCAAATTAAAATTTTTTAAACTTTTTTCTCTAAATTCACCTGCAAGGATAGTCCGATATATTTCCGCTGATACAGCCGCCTCAATATATTTTGTTTCAATTCCGCTTTTGTACTCTGATACCTTTGTTACCAACGTTTTCTTAATAGCTTCTGTCCACGTCGTAATCAAGTATGCATCAAAATCTGCATCCGGATAATTCCAACTTTTATTTCCATATTCTTTCCACCGAATAAAAGCAAGAATAATATTTATACTATTCCAATTGGCAGGCAGAACATAGAGCCCTTCCTTTTTAGTTTGACCTTCAAGCGCTACCAAAAGCACTGCAGAATCTTTAACTTTTCTTGCATTATCCATCGATATTCCTTCTACTTGCCAGTTAATTGCAGTAAACAGATAGTCTGGAATCTCATCATATATTGCCGAATGTACCGTTCCCGCTGCTCCTACCGTAGCAGAAATATCAATTTTCTTTTCATTCGTCCATTTTGTAAGTAGCGTATTAGCATCATTAACCTTTTTAATCTTTGCTGCAGGAACCACAATTTCACATGCATCAACACTAACTTCAGATGTAACTTTTGGTGTTGTAGCATTGTTTGAGACTTTTTTTTGAGGTGAAGTTTTTGGTGCTTCAACCTTATCCATCTGCAAAACTGGGAAACTAAAATCATCATACATATCTTTGCTAATTGCTGAAATATATATTTTTCCGTTTTCTTCGTATTGATCCGGGGTCCCATTTCCCCATACACTCATAAACTTAAGTAATCTAGCCGCTGCATCCTGGTCGTCTACTTGTGAATGAATTCTAAAACTTAGCGTAGTATTAACATTTACAATCTTAACATCTATGCTCGGAAAATTTTCTTTATTAAAAATAGCATCACGAACAACCGGTTCAATAATATCACGGATAATATATCTCGGTGTCTGATGTCCTTTTTCTAACACATTATTATAAAAATACAGAATACTGTTCTTAGTAAACGGATAAATATTTATCTTTTTCTCATGTCCAACATTGATGTATTCCCAATTTTTTCCTTCAACAACATCATGAATAGGATAATCCTCTGGATTAGCATGACCATTTACCCAATCAGATATAATATCTTCATTGAGAGACATTGTATTCACGTATCTAGCAACAAATTCATACAGTCCATCTTCATCAAGAACATCACTCGGAATATAAACATATTTTGTAATTCTATCCTTATGATTATCCTTAAAATTATGTTGTAAATAGTTATTTGTAGTACCTACAACAGATGATATTCTACAAAGACTCCCTCCATCTCTTTTACCTGTATGTTCTTCAATTAATGCATCAAGCAATGCAGTATCTACTCCAGTAAAAGAAGTTACATCCTCAATAAAAAGAGTTAACTTCTTATCTAATCTGAAGAGTTCCTTTCGAATATCTAAAAATATTTGTTTAAAATCTCCCGGCTCAATGCCTGCACATCTTTGAATGACATCATTTCTAAACTGGTTCAAATAATCTGCAATCTTCTTCGCTGTAGTTGCTCCTTTTTCATCAGATAAAAGTTCTAACGCCAATCTTTCTGCTTTTCGATCAGCACCAGCGCGCTGAATGCTCTCATATAAATCTTGAGAGACTAAAAAGTCTTCTTTTTCAAATTGTGCAATTGTATCTCTATCAACCGTCGAATGCTCTGCTATCTTAGAATACATTCTTTCGATTGGACCCTTTTTTCTTAATAGAAAATCATGCACAATTTCGTTATTAAGAAAAGCCACTACCTTTCTTTTCATCACATTCCCCAATTGAATATCATGGTCATCCAAATCATGATCGATTTCAATGATAAAATTGTGATAGATCAAGTCTTTTAACTTATTCTCTTCAACGGAGACCGATGCTTTCACCAAGCGATCGTATATTTCCTTATTACTGATTCCTTGCACTTCCGGTTTTTCCAGTAATTGCCGGATTGTTCCCTTTAAAGTATTATCACTACGCCTAATAAACAGCACTACTTCATCTTTAGGTTTATTCTGTTCATAACGTGCTGCAAACCATCTGATCAAATGAGATTTTCCTGTACCACTTTGTCCGTATATAGCTACAAACTGATGTCTATCTTCCGGATTAAGAATATACTTTTTAAATATATCCTCCTCTGAAAAAGACTTTCCACCTGTTGGAGCAATATCAAATTTTTCCAAAACTTTTAATTTTTTTATCGCTACGTGAGTTGCCAAAAAATCCCCTTCAGACGTAGTAATAGAGTCCGGTCTAGCTACATATGATATTCTCTCTTTTGCTATTTCAGAATTCATAAATCAACCTCTCTTTACATAATGGTAATATGTGTAATTGTCGAATCGTTCGAATAAGCTTTCAAAGGATACAATGTCCACATATCTTCTTGGTCATGAATATGTTCCATCTTTATTTTCCCCGCATCCTGCAATGCTCTTAAACCATTTGATACTCCATAGTTGAATTTTTTAGCTGCAATGTCTGATATAACAATATTTGCCATAGGTGTAATTGCATCTACAAATTCGTTTACCGAATACATTCTTTTCTTTTCTAGATTCGTGGAACTGATCACATCTCCCAAAAAAACATTGGCATTTGGAATTACGAACATTTCTTGTAAATATCCAAAGCCTAAAAATGACGCCCAAAATCTCCATGCTCTCATAGCTACCGCATCTACCGGCACGCCAGTCATTTCGCTAAACATCGGACCTAAATTTGCAATGTTCTTATCTTCCTTAAAAATATCATTTCCCATATCAAAATATGCATTTGTAACCAAATAGAATTGTCCTGTATTATACAACTCCAAATGAGAATTTATATACGCCCTCATTGATTCTATACTTTTTACAATCTTTGGATCAACTGCCAGAGAAATAAGATCATCCGATATTGTAACGAGACCTAATTCTTCAGCTGCATTTTTATAATCATTAAAATATATCGTTCCGTTCCCTAAAAATTCCGGTTCCATTTTGTTTTTCAATTCACTTGAATATATGGATCCTTTTTCAACGATTTTACACAACGCAAATACTCTTTCCGGAATTGCAGTTGTAACCATTTTTTCTTTAAACATTATCGTTCCTTTCTATGTGTAGACTATGTTTGGTTGCAAGCTTGGTCCATCCACAAGCTCAACAAGTGTCTTTCCTGCTTGAACAATATACGCATTTTTCTCAACTATATGAACAACCTTAGTTGAAGATCTTCCACATAAGTTATTCTTAACAATCACATATTGTTGCCCTATTTCATTTTCTTCTTTAGGATAGATTACTGCAATCAACCCAGAAATGAAATAGAATCCTTTCATCTTAATTAACTGATACGCTTCATCCAAACTGAAAATCATCACGTTTCTGTTCGATTTTATTTTTAGCAACATATCTTCTCTGTTAAAGTGATCCGGCACAATAATCAATGACACGCCTTTCTCTACCAACTTGCTTATCAGATTTTTCTGCTTGCTTTCATCGACAAAGACAATCAATTCATTAGCTGTTCCAAATGGAGCCATCTGTTCATCTGATAAAGTTTTTAATGGTTCAGATACTCGATTTTTAAGGGGAAATTTAGGCATATCACCTACAATTGCTTCACTATGTGCATTACATCCTGCACAGTATTCAAATACTTTGGAATAAGTATCCGTAAACAATTCAGAAATACATTCCTTGCAATTTGCCCGTACAGCATTTGATATTGCATTATAAGATTTGCTGTAATAGTTCCACTCTTGTTCACGTATCATTTTAATATATTCAACAAGTTCATCATCCACTATTCGAAGCCGATCATCTTCAATTTTAATCAAAATCATATAATGGCCATGGTCAATCTTGACTTCAAGAATCTGAATCATATTATGTCTACGCAAAAAGAGAAGTACGTACACATTCCAGTTCATATCAGCATCACTTGTCGGAGAATCATCAAATTCATCCACATCTGCATAATTGGGTTTTATGGATGTATCTATAAAAACTCTATTATCCGACAATCGGACAGACTTTTGATTGTTGTATAAACTATCCCATCGACCTATTATCTTTTCAGATGTCAATACTTTTTTGATAATACGATCCCTACCGATTGTTGTATCTTCTGGTTGTAAGCACATTACACTTAAGCACGGCAAGCAGTCTCGCCCTCCTCGCCCTAATTCCTGATAATAGGTGTTTGCATTTTGTGGAATATATGTATGAATAACCGTCCTAACGTCACTCTTATCTACACCTACCCCAAATGCTGAAGTGGCAATAATAATCTCATATTCGTTATCCACCCATTCATCTATCAATTTTTTTCTCTGTGATTTCCCAGTCAATCCAGTAAATGTTCTCACATTATTGATTCCAACCTTTGCCAGAGACTTCTTAATATTATCTGCATCCAAGGGTCTAGCCACATAAATAATCATAGGATGTGGTAATTTTCTCACCATCTCAATTAAGCATTTTTGTTTTTCACTGTTATTTCGCAATCGAGCAACACTGTATCTCGGTTCGTGCCTAAGTGCATCACATCTGATTTCAATCCATCTTCCGGATACCTCAAAAAAGTTTTTTAGTATTTCTACACATTTATCCTCGAAAGTAGCTGATAAGAGTATTGTTCGCAGAGATGGATTTGTCATTAATAACATATTTCTCCAGGCCTCCAGACACTGATAGTCCACTCTGAATGCTGCCCCCCAATCAACAACAATGTGGGCTTCATCTATTACAATATTTTTTAAGTACCTGCCTTTGTTTGCCTCTCTAATCACATTTGCAAATGCTGGATTTTCCAGAAGAGCTTCTGGTGAAATGAAAAGTATTCTAGCTTCCCTTTCTTTAATTGCAGATAATATAGGTTCTGCATCAACTCCACTTGAGTACGAAAAAATTTCTCGATTCTTATTATCTCTTTTTATTACTTCTTTTGTTACTCGTTCTTGATCAAGCGCCAAAGATACAGTAGGTACAATAACTATTGTTAATCCTTCTTTTTGAAAGGCAATAGTCTGTGTAATAAGACTCTTACCTCCACCAGTAGGTAAAGATACCAGTGTTGTAAATCCTTCTGGTGTATTTAACGCACCATATACTGCTAACTTCTGATCTAAAGACTTAAATTTTGAATACCCTGTCAAATTTAAAATCATTGGATCGGTAGTCAAATTATCATTGTCATTGCCTGATTTCTTATTCTGAATTCCCCTTAAAAAAGCCTCTTTGACGAACTTCTCATTAACATCAAAAGATAGTTTGTATGATGCGAAATATTTACGTTCCACATCATCGAACGCTATTCCAAATTTGTTGTTTTTTAGGAATTCATCCTGATTTATTCTTACCGATACATCAAAAATAATAAGAAAATCTCTTAAGGCTAATATGTAATCATTCTTGAAAATATTATTTTTCTTATATAGCGAATACGCCTTAGTCAACCTTTTTACGGTATTCAAGTAAAACCGTTCATTCGCCGTTTCTTTCTCTCCGTATTCTATTTGGATATAAAAAATTTCGTCATTTATAAACTGCTCTGTTTCACTTATGATTAACTCTTTATTCATTACGCTCTCCAATCATCATTATAAAAGAAACAGATTCCAAATGGATTTTTGGATGCTTTATTGCATCTAATACTATTTTTTGTGTCTGTTTTAATTGCTCAATGCCTTCGTCATTTAATCCATAAAATTCGCTATTTGCAACACGTGCAGACAACGTTCTTTCCATTTCTTCTCTAGCACCTCGGATATTTGATCTTTTCTTTAATATCTCGAATGCTTTTTCGTGAGAATATTTACGAGCACTTAGAACATAATCTTCCCAATTTTCTCCACCAAATTTTTCTTTAAACCAATCTATATTACGGCCTTTGATTGTATCTTTTAAAAATCTAGCTTCATGACTTCTCTTTCCCAAATGTACTAGCTTCGACTTGGCGTTAAATCCACGATTAATAATTGCTGTATATTCTCTAATAATAGTCTCATCATCTAGTTCATCCGCATTGCTAATCGAAACAGGAATTACAACCTGTTCTGAGAATAAATAATTACGGTAAGGACTCATTGCATATATCGAAACTCCATTATCAAGTAAATACGAAGTGTCCGGTGCAATCGACCAGGTAAATATCAAACCAATCCAGTTAATCCTGCAAACCGTTGCGAACGCACTTGAGCACCCTTTGCATGAATTAATTGCATTATCTACAATACAATCAAACACCTCATCTCCAGGTGCAAAAAAATGCAAATAATCATTTTCAATCGCAAGTTTTCTTAAGAATGTTCCGCGTATTGCTCTGTCTTGTGTTTTTCTTGCTATGCTTTTATCATATGCATTCTGAACATTCATCAGAAATTGATTCTGTGCAGTATTCAGGTACTCATTCCAACGTGGTGGTATCAATTGTGAATTAATGGCAGATTTAGGAGAAAACGAAGTTGCAGAATACGTAATCTCTCCATTCTTTTTTTCACTTCCTCGAAATCCAGCCAAGCCTGCCCAATTAGACATAGTCGAAGCAAACAATACATTCTCATTTTGTGAATAATATTCTATTAATCTTCTTAATTCTGCATACATAGGGCGATATATAAATCCCGCAGCATCAAAGTTTTGCTCTTTTCTTATCGCATCCCGCATTGTGTTTGCAAGTTCTAGTATTTTAGGTATTCTATCGAATAATCCATATTTGAAATCATCATTAATTGCAGATATTATTTCATCATTTATTTCCTTCATGATAATTTCCATTCCACTCAATGAATGATTAAATATCTTCAAACCATCCTTGAAAAAACTAAATAACGCTTCTTCAAAAGTATCCTTGGTATGAACAACAACAGAATATACAACTGGTCTCGACATATCTCTTTCCAGTCGATCTAATCGTCCTATACGTTGTTCAATCGCGCTTGCATCCCACGGAAGATCAATATGAACAATGTAATCTGCACATTGAAAATTACGTCCCTCGCCACCTGTACTATCACATAACATTATTCTGCATTCATCTTGAGTTTGAAAGCGGTATGCATTCAACTCAATTTCTTCTGTCGACATACTAGCACCAAAGAAACTTACTTCTTCCTCTGGAAAAACTTTTGTCAGCGCTTTCCGATATACATCAAATGTTTCTGCATAATTTGTAAACAACACAATTTTTTGATCATAAAAATCATCATACAATGCATTTATTACTACAACCAATCTTGAAGCATAGCTATCTGCAAATTTATCCGGATCATCTAAAATATCATTGATGTGGTCAACATTGAACTGTTCTGATTCTAGCCATTTTCTAATATTATCCAAAATACTCTCGTCCATCTTGCTTGATTTAGCCTGCTTGTAAAAAGCCCAAGGCGAACTAAAAAATCTGGATAAAAGTGGTTTTATATCTAGTTCTACATCTAGTATGCCGCTCTCCAATCCTTTAATAATCCAATTAGCAAAACCGTTATATGACAATTGCTCATACGGGTTCGCTTCGTTATCTGTCAAATATGTTAATTCAATCAAATCTCTGCTAGCCATCAGTTGAACATCTTCATCTGTTGACTCTAAGATTTTCCTTCTATTTCGGATGATATTACTTTCAATCTGATAATTGCTACATATATATGAAATAATAACTTTTATTGCATAAACACCTAAATCATCATTTTCATACTTAATTCGTTGCAATAGCTCATTCAATTTATCATCATCTAATTCATCACATATCTCTTCTAAATCCTCATATATTTCCTCAAACAGTTCTTCACATTCTTCAGAATCATGTGCATTTTCATCACTTTCAGTAAGACTGTTTATTTCTTCTTCAAAATCTCCAAGATCATCTAGAATCAAAGCGGTTTTTTGAATTATTTTACTCTGTTTAGCAATAAGTTTTCCAAATTTTTCCACACTAAAGAAATTGTACTTTTGTGGTAAAAGGAGCCTTAATAAATCCAAATATTCTTCTTTTTTCTGCTGAACCGGCGTAGCACTTAATAAAAGTATATTTTTTGCTAGTGTACTTATTTTATGAAGCTTTTCATATTCACTCTGTGAAAACAAATATTTATGCACTTCATCAACAATTACAAAATCCCAAACAGTAAACAAATCCTTTTCTCTAAGTTCCTGTAATGTTTTTACTGTTACTGAATTATTATTTTTCCCCATTCCATTAGGTATATTGAATTTCAGTAACAGTTCTGAAATCCATTGTTCTTTTAATGCTTGAGGAACCACAATCAACGCCTTCTTATTACTCTGATTCATAGTATATATCTTGTATACTGATATAGCCTCAATTGTTTTTCCCATGCCAACTTCGTCAGCTAGCATATATCGACATGGTGACTCCTGCAGGCATCTCATAATCGTATTAACCTGATGTGGCATTAAATATATTTTAGATCCAGCCAATTCTTTAAAACCATAAATAGAATTTTCAAGAATATCCATACTTTTTGCCACAACAGCCCTTCCAAGATACCATGCTGGATTTTGGAACTCACACTTTTTCAACTGGACGCAAGGATCTACCTGACCATTATTGAAAGCAGCTATAGCTTCAGCCTCTGGCACCTTAACAACACTCTTGTCATCAAAGTTTTGGATATAGTACTTATAATAATCATCTTTGCATTTTTGGCATGATAATACCTTATAGCTGGATCCCTTATACACAACTATCGATCCGATAAAAAAACTGCATCTATCTACACTTCCTAATGGCAACTCTATAATGCCCTTTGGTAAATCTTCAAAAAATAGAAGATGCCCAAATGGATCATGAACTTTGACCGATACAGTCCGTTTAAACTCATCAATATTAATTATTTGTCCGCAAACAAAGACTCGTGGTTCATATATGTTCTCTTGATCCGCTGGACATCTAACATACATCTTTGTTTTTAACATAATCGACCTCCCCCCTATTGTTTATTCTATTCATGCATAATAATCAACACATATTTCTCTATTTGTGCAGTATTTACACCAGAGATTGGTACTGCCACCAAATCCGAGGTTCTTCAATTTTTCTTCTGACAACTCTTCTTCTATTTTCTGCTGATTTACATCTGGAAACATATCTTTTAATACGTCTTGATTAAATTTCTTCGGATCTTTCAATTGCTTATATATAAATAATTCGCGTATCATCATAAATTTCCGATCATCTTCTGATAAAACAGGAAAAGCTTTTCCACTATTCAATCGTTTTTTCACATTGTTAATGATATCAATTCTATTTATATTAACCGCAAATGGGAAATACTTTTTTAGCTCATCATACAACTCATTCAGTTTATCCAAAAGAAGAATTTCACTATGTGGAAGTCCTTGCAGGCTCTCTTTTGTTTCATTTTCTAGCCAAACTTCCAGATACTTTGCAAGTAAAAAATTATCTTTATATATTGTATTTCCTTCTACAAGACTTTCTAATAAAAATCTTTTTTTACATATCT